>Ga0209080_1000481_pt1 | contig 26464 bp, 18 predicted proteins | sample JNZ110809AmetaG_FD_184123 | JGI IMG/M metagenome (GOLD analysis project Ga0209080, IMG submission 184123) | Hot spring microbial communities from Jinze hot spring, China to study Microbial Dark Matter (Phase II) - JNZ 110809A (SPAdes) (version 3) ...
GAGCTACGACGAGGGGGTCCTCGAGGAGCTCTACAGGCCCGACGCGCCGGTCGCAGACTGGAGAACAGTCACTGTACCCTTCACACATGCCGCTACAGTCGCCAACTCGACTGTTTGGCTGAGGCGCGGTTTCAGCTTGCCGGGGGATCTGAGGGGCAACCGCGTCAGGCTGATTTTCCTAGGAGCGTTCTATCGCGCTGCGGTTTGGCTTAACGGCATCTACCTAGGTGAGCACGAGGGCTACTTTTCCCCCTTCTACTTCGACGTAACCGACCTACTGAATTTCGGCGGTGCAAACACGCTGGTGGTGTGCTTATCATCCCCGGTAGAACTTGATTTGGACAACAAGAGGGCTTTCACGGGTATATTCGGCGACGGGAACGTAAAGCCTTACCCACGCTGGGCGCTCGGCAAGTTGCCACGCAACTACGAGTGGTTTGTCCCGATAGGGCTTTGGAAACCGGTCGTTCTAGCCGTTAGTGGGCCCGTAGCGGTAAACGTTGTTCTAATCGACGCCGTACCTGAAGACAGTTTAGCCAGAGTCAGGGTTAGGCTCTACGTCTCCAACGTTGGGGAGCGTGCCCAATGTGTGCTTCGTTACAGTATTTCACCCTACAACTTCGAGGGCGAGGGAGTCGATGGGCAGTTAACCTTTGAGATCGGAAAAGATGATAGAAGGTGGATCGAGTTCGAAATCACCCTACGGAATCCAAGACTGTGGTGGACGTGGGATCAGGGCTTTCCACACCTTTACTCTTTCCGGTACGAGATACGCTCCAGGGACGGTGTCCTCATGGGCTCATCATCGGTACGGTTCGGGGTACGGTCCCTGAGAGGCAGCGAGATTGTAAAGGGGCGAGCAACATTCGTGTTAAACGGCCGCCGCGTCTTCCTGAGAGGGTTTAACTACATCCACGATTTCTTCCTTGTCAACGCCTCGACGGACACCCTCTACCGGGATTTAAGGTCGATCGTAGACGCGCATGCGAACTTCGTCAGAGTCTACGCGCACGTGGGGCCCACCGAGTTCTACAGTCTGGCCGATGAGATGGGCCTGGCCGTTCAAGCGGACAGCCCACTAATATGGGCCTACGCCTCAAGGCTTAGCGGTGCTGAGTACGGGCGTTTCGTTGAGAGCGCGCACCGTCAGATAGCGGAGATGGTACTACTCCTCTACAACCACCCGAGCGTTGTGATCTGGACTGTACACAATGAGCCTCCGTGGGCCTGCGAGTGGATGGGCGACCTCTACAGGCGTGGCGTGAATCGCGATCTTGACACCGCTCTAGCGGCTCTAATCTCATCGTTGGATGGTCATAGCCGACCCATCATCACGGGTGGTGGTTATGAGGATCAACACGTATACCACGGCTGGTTTAGCGGCAGTTGGACGGACTTCCTCTACGACGCTTCAACCTTCCCGACGGAATTCGGGGCGCAATCCCTGCCCTCTATCGCTTCCCCCTTCTGGAGGATCGTAAATATCTCGAAGTGGCCTATTGAAGAGGGGAGCCCGGAATTCTACGATCTTGTCTACCGAGGTCTGTATGCGCCGCGGGCATTCCAGCTCCCCTTTGGTCAGCCTCGCGACTACCCCTCGCTGGTCGATTACATCGAAGCGAGCCAGCGGTACCAGGCAAATCTGCTGCGAGTAACTATAGCCAGGTACAGGGTCCTCAAGTTCAACACGACGGCTGGGGCAGCTGTTTTCCTCTTCAGAGACTGCTTCCCGCAGGCTTCGTTCTCCGTTGTTGACTACTTTGGGATCCCTAAGCTGGCCTACTACACGGTCGCGGAGATGTTTAAACCCTTGAAGGTGATCGTCGCAATTGGTGGAGAGTTCGAAAGTAGGGGGGTTCAGGTCGTCTACAAGGCGAACTCCACTTTCAAGGCCGACGTATGGGTCGTAAATGACCTAGCCAACGAGACCGGAAGTGCGATGGTTAGGTGGAGGATGAGCGACGCTGTCAGTGGCCAACTGATAGCGGAGGGTGCTGTGAACGTTACACTCCCGGCAGCCTGGGAGCCAGCAAGGCTTGTTCAGAGCCTACGTATGGAGGCTCCCGCGTCCATCGAGGGGCTGAGGTGGATCAGATTTGAGGCCGAGCTGCTGCGCGAGGGTCGGTTAATCGACAAGGATGAGATCTTCTTCGCCGTAGAGCCGCTTAGCAGGGTGGTTGTAAACCTGGAAGGCGTGGAGGACCGATTAACCTTCTACGTAGCATCTGATAGATTCAACTTCTACGTGACAAGCGAGGGTGGGAAGCTAAGCTTCGCTGTACCAGCCGGCTCCAAGGTTACGATAATAGGTCCCCGTTTCGACGGTGCAACACCCTATACTCCCGTGAGAGTAGATCTTCCCTCACTAAACCCCGGTACCACGAGCCTCACAGTAAGGCTCGTAGAAGGTGCGATCTACACCGTAAGGCTACCCCTGCTCATTTCTCAAGTCGCGCGTACTCCTACTCTGCGGCTTCGAGTGGAGGCTGGGGTTCGCCCCGAAAGCCCGATAATCACGGTGTACGACGATCCTGAGCTCAAGGTGCTGCTCAATCTCCGCGGTAACGATTTCATCGTGCCGGCCGGTGTTCCTGTCGCACTGAGCCTTGAGGTGAATGGGGCGATCGTGGTTCGAAGGGAGGTCGAGCTTGCGCCGAATGAACGTCTTGTCGAAGGGGTTTTCGCCTCGAGCCTGGCTCAGCAGTCCTTGGATAGAGGTGAGAGGGAGATACGCCAAACCAAATCGATGCTTGCATCGTTCGAGCGACAGGGCTTCTACCTAGGACTGAGCAGGCAGCTTCTCGATAGGGCTTCCAGGCTGCTGGAGGCTGCGGCTGATCTAATCGAGGCTTACCCTGAGCGAGCCGCAGCCTCTATCGCGGAAGCGTCCCTTCTGCTCAAGGGGGTAATGTCCCGGTTGAATGAGCTCAGGTCAGCCGCGCAGTTGAACTTACCCCTGCTTCTACTCACGATTATTCTTGTCTCGTTTGGCCTAAGCTCGCTTATCGTGGAAAACGAATCCGCCCGCCCTGCTGCGGGAACGCTCCTGCTAGTCGGTTTGGGAGTTCTGATGTACTTCACTTATCCCGGTTTCTCGGGCCTAAGCTCAATGGAGCTCTTCATCGCCCTGTACGTTAGTTTCTTCGCGCTGGTCCTAATGCTCCTCCTCCCATACCTCCTCGAAGGCTTGAGAAGCGAAAAGGGGGTCCCTCTGCTGGCGGCTGCAACCTCGGCCCTCTCGATTGCCGCGCGGAACCTCAGGAGGAGAAGGCTGAGAACGTGCCTAACTCTCCTCTCAGTAGCCGCTTTCGCGCTCGCAGTTACAAACCTAACGTCCGTCAACTACTTCGTTAGCCTGCGCGAGTTGGTAACGACCGTCCCGCACCCCCAAGACGCTCCCAACGTTCTTGCTGCTTTCAGCGGAGGGGAGCTGAGCCTGGCTGACATCATGTACCTCTCCTCTCAACCAGAGGTCCTACGGTACGGCTTCAAGGTGGAAAGCCGCGCGAGAGCGGAGCCTTACGCCGTTATCTCGGGACGGCTGATACGCGGCTTTATAGGCTTTTACGGTTACACCCCGACAAACTTGCCTCTTGCCCCCCTCCCTTCACGTACTGGGCATCGGGATTTCCTCACCGTAGCCTTTGTCAGCTCAACGTTTGAGGGTTTGGGCGTTAAGCCGGGGGATGAGGTACAGGTGGGCGAAGTAAAATTGAAGATTATCGGCTTCTTCGATCCTGCAGAGCTTGGGGGGATTCGAGACGTTGGAGGGTACGACCTGCTCCCGCGCGTATTACAACCAGACGGCAGCGTCGGTGTTGCGCACCCCGACGAAGTCATCATAGTCCCTGCTCTCACGGCATTAAGGCTCGGGGGGTTCATTTCAAGGTTGTATGCGGAAGCCAGCACCCCAGACGATCTCAAAGCGCTTGCTGAAAGGCTAGCTCTACAATCGGACTACGTAGTTGTAGCACTCCCAGCCGGTGATTACCAGCGCGTTTACTTCACTGGGCCCACTATAGAATACAGGGGTGGCGAAGCGATTCTCCCGGTAGCATTGGTTTTCATCAACGTAGCATCCGTAGTTCTGGCGTCTGTATACGAAAGAAGAGGCGAGATCGTCACCATGGCTTCGGTTGGCATGAATCCAACGCACATACTCCTGGTATTCCTTTCCGAAGCCTTGCTCCTAGGCTTCGTTGGCGGCTCGCTAGGCTACATAGTTGGTGTGTCGGCGTTCAGAGTGGTTCAGTGGGCTGGCGTAGCGCTGCCGGTAGACGTTAAGACCAGCGTGGGGGACATGATGGGGGTTATAACCCTCTCAATAGCATCCTCACTCGCCGCCGCACTCGTTCCCTCGCTTAAGGCGTCTCAATACGTCACTCCGTCCCTCCGGAGGAGGTGGAAGCTTGAAGCGCAGGTTGTAGGGGGAGAATGGTACGTGGAAATTCCGATAAGGGTTTCGGCGGAAAGAGTAGCTCAGTTCGTGGATTACCTAGCTGAGAGGTTGAGAGAGGAGGAGCGTGGCATCGAGAGGTCTACCGCAAGAGTCGGTGCGAGTGCTTCGATCGTAGATGGACGCACCCTCTACGAGGTATCCTTCACCTACAGCAGAGGAGGGGGGCGCCCCTTCACCGCAAGTGTAATCGCCGTGGTTAAGCCCGCTGGTCCCGAGTTCTACAGTGTCGCGGTTAAGGTTAAGCCTTTGTCCATCTACAGCCGGTTCTATCAGAGCTACGTGCAAGAGGTGGTCGCATTTGTCAGAGGCATAGTGCTGGAGTGGGCATCGCTAAAGATCAGGCTACTCGCCCCCGTTGGCGTAGACGTGAGTAAGGTGGTAGAGCTTGTGCGCAATTACCAGCCGCAGCTTGTTTTGCTAGCCACCAGGAGGGGGGATGGGAGGCTTGTCCGCGAGCTGCGGAGTAGGCTGCGGGCTCAAGGGTTAAGGCCTCCAGCCACTGAGGTTATTGCTGTAAAGAGCGACAGTCTTGACGGGTTAGTGGAAGAGCTGAGACTACTCATACTGAAAGCGGATATCGTAGCGCTGGACTCAGACGACGGATTGCTCAGCGCTGCTCTTGCGCTGGCTGCAGCAATTGAAGGCAGGAGGGTGGCGGTGATCAGGGAGGGCCGATTAGAGGAGGTCAGTGTGGACAGGCTACTCAAGCTTCAGTAGCGTCTTCCAGCTCCTCCTCACTATGGGGGGTAGCTCTCGCCTCTCTTTCAAGTACCTTAGGAGGAACCCTCTCGTCTTTGGATCGGAGGGATAGCCAGAGCCAAAATCTCCGTATACCGCTCTCAGATCGCTGATCAGCCTTTCTCGCTCAACCTTCGCGATTACCGAGGCGGCTGCAACATGCACGTATGCATCCTCCGCTTTATTCGAAGCTACGACCTCTACTTTCCGCTTCAGATGCCTACCAACGAGCTCTGCATAGCGCTCAGGTAGAGGATCCGGTGAGTCTAAGTAGACCCTGGAGACCAGCGATACCAGCTCGTTCACGAGTTCAGCTGTCGCTATGGCCTCGAGCTCGTTTAACCCCCTCTCCAGATTCTCGACAGCCCAATCGATTTCCCAAGGCTCTACAACCCTAGTCTTCACCTCCAGCGCTACGTTCCGTATCAGCTTTGAGAGTTTAAGCCGCTTATGGGGGCTCAGCTTCTTTGAGTCCCTTACAATACCCCTAAGCGCCGAAACCCCCCTTTCGTCAAGGACGACGCAGGCCACTACTAGAGGGCCTATCACGGGACCGCGCCCGGCCTCGTCTACTCCAGCCTCGATCAAGCCAGCTCTTTTGCCACTACGTTGAACAGCCTTATCTTCGTAACGCCGGGCACCTGAGCGTAAAAAGTGAGGTGAAGCGTCCAAGGTATCGTCGCAACGCGAACCCCCTCCTCACGCATGCGCTCCAGAGTCCTAAACAGGAGCACGGTTCCAAGCCCCCTCCCCCTCACGCCGGGATCGACTCCGATTGGCCCAAAGAAGTCGGGCCTCAAAGCACCGTATACGGAGAAACCGGCGATGATGCCCCCCTTCTCGGCGATCAGTACACCACCCTCCTCAGATCGCATCGCCAGCTCAGCCTCGATGCGCCAAAACGGAGAGAAGACGCGCTCAATCCATTCGTACAGCCTATCCTGATCCTGAATTGAGGCCTCCTTAAGGACAAACCCTTGCTGCCTTAATTCCGATTCAAGCTTTTGAACCCACGCGGATGTTCTATATTTGGACATGTCGACCTCGTAGTTCACAGCTTCTCCAACTTTCCCGTATCCAAGATGTTCAAGCAAAGCTCGTAGCCACTCGTACTCTAAATCGATACCAGGCGACAAGTACCAGCTCGCGTAATCGGATACCCTGACCATCCTCGCACCACTTCTGCGAAGCTCCTCCTCCAGTACAGCGATAAGGTTTCCAAGCTCTGCTGTGCGATCCGGAGGGCAGGCGAGAACCTTTATCCAGGCGATCTCCCTCTGCTTGTCAACCATGCTTGAGGGCTCCTTAATCCTCCTGATGCCCATCGCCGTCGCCACAACCTTACCACTCCTTAAGCACACTAACGAAAGCTTGGGATCGAAGTTGGGATCATCAACTGTTAAGAGGCGGAAGAGCCTTCTATCAATAAAATCGTTAAAAAGGGTCCTATTAATCAACTTTCTAACTTCATCGTAAAGCCCGGGATCTTCGCTCAACGATCTTACGTCCACATGGTAGTGCTGCTCAACCGTTCTAAATAAGGTTGTTGGGAGCAGGAAACTGGTATGGGTTATCGCGCAGAAGCGTGGTGGACCGGCCGGGACTTGAACCCGGGACCTCCCGCGACCTCGGCCGCCCATTTGAGTCGAGCTTGCGAAGCGGGCGCTCTCCCAGTCTGAGCTACCGGCCCGATTGAGCCGGGAAACCGGGGGGTAAATTCTTTGCGCATGGTTGCTGCACGCGAAAAGTTTTTCAAATTAACCTGCTCACGGTGCCCGGTGACCCCCATTATCCGCGGTGGAGATTAAATGGCGCAACGAAGGGGGTGTTGTGGCCGAGCTCAACCATGTGAAAGCCCTCGCTCAGGAGTTTAGGCCTAAAGAGTACGAGCGGCAAGTGCTCGAGTACTGGAGGCGCGAGAGAATATACGAGAGACTCCGCGAAGCGTTGAAAGGGAGGCGCAAGTTCTACTTCCTCGATGGTCCACCGTATACTTCTGCTGACACTCCGCACATCGGTACACTTTGGAACAAGGTCCTGAAGGATGTTATCGTCAGGTTCCGGCGAATGCAGGGCCTGGCGGTTGTCGATACCCCAGGCTACGACTGCCACGGGTTGCCCATCGAGGTTAAGATCGAGCAGGAGCTGGGCTTTAAGTCAAAGAAGGATATCGAAGTTTACGGTATCGATAAGTTCGTGGAGAAGTGTAGGGAATTCTCCGTAAGAAATGCTCTTTCCATGTCGAGGTGGTTCGAAGAATTCGGAGTTTCGCTACGCTGGGAGAAGCCGTACATGACGCTTGACCCCGAGTATATTCAATCGGCTTGGTGGCTGGTTAAGAGGGCTGAAGAGCAGGGATTGCTAGAAAGGGGTTTGAGGGTTGTGCACTGGTGCCCCAGGTGCGAGACCGCCCTTGCTGACTATGAGGTGACGGAGTACAGAGAGTTGACTGATCCATCCATCTACGTTAAATTCCCCGTGAAGGGGAGGGCGAACGAGTACCTGCTTGTATGGACTACTACGCCGTGGACCCTACCGGCTAACGTTGCGGTAATGGCTCACCCTGACCTCGAGTACGTGTGGGTTGAAGTTGGCAGCGAGCGCTTGCTGCTGGCGGCGTCTAGGCTGGAAACAGTGATGCGCGAAGCCGAATTAGTTGAGTACAGGGTGATTAAGCGAGTAAGAGGCAGAGAGCTTCTCGGACTCGAGTACGAGCACCCGTTAGCCGACCTCATCGACGTGCAAAGGAATATTGTGCACAAAATCGTGCTCTCCAGCAAGTATGTAAGCGCGGAGGAAGGGACGGGGCTGGTTCACTGCGCTCCAGGGCACGGTGAAGAGGATTTCGAGGTGGGGCTCGAGTACGGGCTACCTGTTGTTATGCCAGTTGACGATACGGGTGCTTTCACCAGTAAGGCAGGCAAGTACTCCGGAAAGAGCGTAAGAGAGGCTAACTCAGACATTATTTCCGACCTCAGGGCTAGGGGTTTATTGTTCATTGAGGGTAGGATAAGCCATCGGTATCCGGTATGCTGGAGGTGTAAGACGCCACTAATACTTAGGGCGACTCAACAGTGGTTCATACGCGTACGGCACCTGAAGAACCGCTTCATAGAGGAGGCCGAAAAGGTGCAGTGGGTTCCAGAGTGGGCTGGTTCGGCTCGCTTCAAGGGTTGGGTTGAGGGGTTAAGGGACTGGGTTATCTCGAGGCAAAGGTACTGGGGGACGCCCGCTCCAATCTGGTTGTGCGAGCGTTGCGGCAGAAGGACTGTGGTCGGATCGGTAAGGGAGCTTGAGTCCCTCGTCAGGCAGGAGCTGAAGTTGAAGGATCTCCATAGGCCATGGATAGATGAGATCGTTTTCGACTGTCCGCACTGCGGTGGAGTGATGAGGCGCGTAGCGGACGTGATGGATGTTTGGCTCGATTCGGGCGTAGCGTTTTACGCCTCGTTAAGCTACCCGAGCGATAGGGAAACTTACGAGAGGATGAGACCCGTAGACGTAATAGTCGAGGGTCATGACCAGATAGCAGGGTGGTTCTTCTCGCTGATGCGGTGTGGCCTGGTAACTTTCGGCACTGGACCTTACACGACAGTGGTGATGCACGGTTTCATGCTCGACGAGAGGGGTAGGGAGATGCACAAGTCCCTGGGTAACTATGTGGCACCGGAGCAGGTACTTGACTTCGAGAAGGGCAGTAGGGATGTCTTTCGCTGGTACGTGTTGAGAAATACCCCGTGGGAGGACATGAGGTTCTCCTGGAAGGCGATGGCCGAGGTCTACGATGACATGAACATCCTGTGGAACGTGTACGTCTTCGCTTCGATGTACATGAGCATCGATCGCTTCAACCCGAGGGAGCACCCAATTGAGAAGTACCTCGATCAAGCGCGTCCGGAGGATAGGTGGCTACTATCACGGATCGAGAAGCTAACGGCTAACGTAACGCGCTGGCTGGAGAACTACGAGACACATAAGGCGGCTAAAGCGCTTCGCGACTTCATAGTCGAAGACGTCAGCAGGTGGTACATCAGGCTTATCAGGCCGCGCGTGTGGGTTGAGGAGAACATTGCCGATAAGCTCTCAGCCTACGCTACGCTCTACTATGCATTGAGGAAGTTTTTAGTCCTAGCGGCGCCCTTCATACCGTTCACGTCGGAACAGATCTACCTCGAATCCTTCCGCATGCGAGATGATCCCGATAGCGTCCACATGCTGCCATGGCCGGAGGTAAGGGAGGAGATGATCGATGAGGAGCTGGAACGGCAAATGGAGATTGCCAGGAAGATTGTTGAGCGAGCTGCAGCGGCTAGGATGAGGGCGGGCGTAAAGATCAGAGTTCCGCTCCCCCGCCTATACATTCTAACGGATGACGCAGAAGTGGTTAACTCTGTCGCGAGGCTCAGGGGGGTAATAGAGTCCCAGGTGAATGTCAAGGAGGTTAAAGTGCTGCCTGCTGAGAAGAGATCTGATTTTGTTCTGCTTGAGAAGAAACCGGTACTCAAATCTATAGGCTCGTTCTTTAAGTCAGATTCTCCGCTCGTTTTAGAATTGCTTAAAAACCTGGATGCGAGAGAAATCAAGCGTGAGCTCGAGATATCCGGTGCGTATCTGCTAAAATCGAAGGATGGTAGAGTCTTCGAGCTTAAGCGCGAAATGATCGAGTTTGAGGAGCGGTGCGTCGAGGGCTTTGTGATGGAAAGCTTCGAGATAGGGGACGTAGTAATCGAGGCTAGGCCAGGTCTAGAAGAGCTTAGGGAAGGTCTTGCTAGAGATGTTGTGCGAAGAATCCAATTTATGAGGAAAATGGCCGCGCTTCCTGTAGAAGCGGTTATAGAGGTGGAAATCTACGCGCCTCCCGATCTTCGCGAGCTTCTAGCCACGAAGATCAGCTACATAAAAGGCGAAACCAGGGCTTCTGAGGTGCGTTTCATCGAAGATAGAGAGCTGGTTAATGGGACTCTTATTCGCGACTGGGATCTTGAAGGCTACAATCTAAGGGTGGGTATCATCTATACGGGTCGCCCGTCTCGTACACAAAACAAGGAGTAACTCCTCGAAGAGGCCCACGTGCTTCACTCCTATTACACTTACGATGTTACCCGCCGATTTTAAAGCCTCAAGAGCACCTCTCCAGTTCGACAGGCTAGAGAGGAGGAACACTATCACCCCTACCTTTTTGAGGTGCATCAAAGCTGAGCTAGCGAACGCTAGCGGTACCTCTATGCCTGTAGGGCCGCCTGCCCATCGACAGTCCCCCTCTTCCGGGAGGTATGGTGGGTTAAATGCGACCAAGTCGAACACTTCACCCACTCGTACGGCTTCTAAACGATCGCAGCAGATAACATGAACAGCGTGACCTAGCTTTCTGCTTTTAGCGCGCCTCCAAGTGGCCTGCGCGGAAGCGTAATCCACGTCTGTGGCGACGACTTCAATAGCGTAGGCAGCTAAGGCTTCTGTGACTAAACCTTTGCCGCAGCCTATCTCGGCTGCTAAGCCTACGGAGGGGGTTAAGCAATTAACTCCTTTAGCTAAGAAGAAGGTATCCTCCGCTGGCTCGTAAGCGTCGCTCTTCATTCTTTGTTCATTCCTCGCTGTAAGGGTGCAAATTGTCGAGGACTTCGATTATCTTCATTATGCGAGCATGGCCTAACCCTCTAATCCTTCTCAGTTCTGAAGGAGTAGCTCTGAAGAATCGGCGTGGGGTCCTAAAATGTTGAAGGATCCTCTGCGCTAGCTCCTTGTGGATACCGGGTATTGAGGCTATCATGTTAAGCTGCACAACCTCTATACTGTTACTATCTCTCATAACGCTTTTCACCGGGAGCTGCCTGCTCACGAGCCCTTTGGTATGTGCCGAGAGCGTATAGAGGTAGTAGATCACGCGTGCTGTGTCGAGGTAGCAAGTGGTGGAGAGCACGGTTACCCCCATGCTCATCACAGCTGCTAGCGCGCCGTAAACCTGCGGGTAACTAACTTTGCGGAACCTTAACGTTTCACTGAGCTCTCCTTCCACTATCAGTACGGGTTTTTCGTAGGCCCTTTTGAGCCGGCGCACCTGTTCGAACAATCTCTTATCAATGATTGAGGATACGAGGTCGTTGCTGCTTTTCCTCTCAATGCATATATCGTTGCTAACCAAGTAGTCGCCGACGTCTAAGCTCTCGAACTTTAGAGGGGGACCCAGTTTCACCAGCGCTTCGGGAACTCCACTACCCCTTTCCCTGTAATCGACGATTATCATTCAGATCCGCCCGCTTATTGCAAGCCCTCGTTCAATATCCTTCAACGCCTCCTTTAACACCTCCAAGTTAAGGGAGGGGGTTGGTGCAACTCGCGCTGGGCCTTCGGCCATGAGCGCACCCAGGTCGATTAAGCGCTGCACCATATCTTCAAAACTTTCGAGGCTTCCGGCATCTAAGCCGTAGCTCTCCGCGAGTGCTGCGTACTCTTCCCACAGCTCGCTAAGACGGGCATAGGGCCTAGCCTTAACGAGCTGCAGTGCAGCATAAAGCAGTAGTTTCTCGCGGGCTGTCAATGAGCCGATGTCGGCCGGAGCTATGAAAGCTTCTACGTTGCGCAGAGCGTCGAGCACGTGCCTTAAAGTGACTTTTCTGGCCCCCTCCTGCTCAGCGAGAACACCTGCGTACAGGAGCGTGTCGAGAGCCCTCCTGACATCACTCGACATGTAAGTATAGGTGTAGTCGGCCAGCCACTTAAGCACATCGTCTCCAATAACGCCGCTCGCGAAAGCCTCCGACGACCTGAAGGATAAAATATCGAAAAGCTGCTCGCGCGAATAAGGTGGATACCTTACAATTAGGTTTCCTAGCGAACTGCGCTCAGCAGGTTCTAGCAGTTTTAACCAGTCGAGCCCGCGCGCTACGAATACGATGGCCATTGGTACCAGCTTAAAGGCCACCTCGTTAAGTCTGACCAATGCATAAAGCACGCTGCGAAGCGAGCTTCTCGCGTGGAACTCTATCTCATCGAAAGCCAATAGGGCGGGGAGTCCGCTCCTCCTAAGCACGTTTGTGACCTCCTTCAGCAGTTCTTGTCCACTGATGCTCCTAGAGGCAGGCATACCTGTCAGCTTCTCGTACATAGCGGAGAATAACTGAAAAGGGGTTTCCCCCTCGATCCTCATGTTCACGTGCACGAACGTGTGCCCCCGCCCTTCGGCTGTAAGGGATCGATGCAGAAGGATTATGCTCGACGTCTTCCCAGTGCCTGTTGGACCCACGAGCATAACCGTACGAAGGGTTGTAGCATCACACTCCAGTACGTCAAAGATGAACTTCCTCAGAATGCTCAGCTGGTAGTCGCGGTGGGGCAGCCTCCCAGGCACATGCCTGCTCGATAGCTTCTCCCTGTCAGTGAATATACTGCTCATACTCTGACTAATCACGCGGATGGAACATTAATAAACGTAAACCGTAATACATTACACCGAAAGTATTTCTGCCCCCCACTCCCACTTCAAGCCTCCTGAAACGATACTCGCATGGTTCTCACCCACCCCTTCTCCACCAAGCTGTTTGTGGGTTTCCTGCGTAACGTACACGTGATGGGCTTTGCTGCATAAACAGATGGTGATCAGGAGGTAAAGGTATTCATGCGTAAGCTACGATGTGAGCAGCGCGGAACCCTTAATAGGGGTACTGGGAGAGTCCTTCTGGGATGAGGAAGCCGCTCCAGGGTGTGTGAGAAGATGATCGGCTCGCGACGATCCGACCTCACGGGGGTGAGTTTATGCGCGTGACGAGCATCATTGCAATAGTATTGCTAGCATTATGCCTGATACTGTACTGGATTCCCCTACCACTGATCCCGGTGGGCGAAAGTAAATTGATACTCGGTGGCTATCCTTGGCAGGCTCCCACGCCTCAAGCTCGAAGTTTCTTCATTACCCTAGGATTAGTTCTTACCGTCGTGGCCGTGGTATTAGCGGTATTGGCGTACGTTTTCGGGAGAGACATAGAGAACGGTGATGTGGAGGAAACAGAAATGTTAGATTAAAATTTATTCCATAACGTAACAGTGAGTGAAATACTAGTGTTAGGCGGCGTTTAAAATATAACACCTGTCTCTATGTAGGTAGTGTGAGAGATGAAATAGAATACGTAGAGTATGAGGAAGAAGTACTACCTGCGCTAGCTCTCGGTGTTAGGAGACTCACAGACGGTGTAAGGGGATTGAAAATTCAGTTAGAGGATATGCATAAACAGGTAGTTAAATTAAGAGATGAATTACAAAGATTGACTCAGGTTCTTGAGACGAGTAGGTCTACATTCGATGAGGGACAACGCAAGTTGATGCAGCAGTACGAGGAGACGGTAAAGTACCTTGATAACTTCCTGGTCAAACTGGAGAGCACGGTTAAAACTACCGTAGAGCTTGAACTGAGAGGGCTTAGCTACAAGCTGTCTGCGCTGACGAGCAGCTTCGATAATCTGTCCCAAGATCTATACGCGCACAGATTGGAAGAGAAGGATCGGCTAAATGAATTATTGGAAAATTTAAAGAATATTACAACTGAAGTTTATGAAATGAAATTAAAAATTAACGATTTAGCAACACTTATTTATGATCTCGGAGTGAGGATGAATAACCTTGAGATGAAAGTCTCAAACGATCTTACCGAGATTAAGCTGCTTTTAGCTGTTAGTAAGCGCGAGCAGCAGCTCAAAAGCTAACGTGCCTCTTCAGCGATAAGATAATTAATATGGCTTAAGGCCATAACGTGGTATGCTGGGCCGAAGACGGGAAGTAGATGCAACCGAGCTGATGAACAGAATAGAGCAGTTAAGCAAGGATCTCACAGCTCTAATGACCAAACAGACAGATACCGTGAGCAGCAGAGTAATCGAATCGCTCAAAACGCTTCAAGCTCAAATCATAGCATTACTGGATGAGCAGCGCGCAATACTAGCGGATCTCGTGGATCTGCTCCAAAGGCAAAGAAGCGAACTCGAGGGTTCACGAGCAAAGCTCGAAGATTCCGTTGCCAAGCTCGCAGAGTCTAACACAAGGCTTGAGGTTATGATAACGGAGCTTTCGGCAATATCAAATGATTTATCAAAAAGTTTAGAAGCATTAAATGAACAGTTGATCCCAGCTATAAAATCTGGAAACGAATTACTCGAACAGCTCAAAAATGTCATATCGGAATTCGAGAAAATAAGTGGAGAAAGGGAAACTGAATTCATAAATAATCTTAAAAATATTCTCTCGGAATTCGAGAAAATAAGTGGAGAAAGGGAAACTGAATTCATAAATAATCTTAAAAATATTCTCTCGGAATTCGAGAAAATAAGTGGAGAAAGGGAAACTGAATTTTTAAACTATTTTAAGACTACTATTGAAGAGTTGAAAGCTATAGAGAGAGAAAGGAAGGAAATGTTTATTGACAGCTTACGGGCTCTAGTAGAGGCAGCAGAGAAGTACAATAAGGCTGTATCTGAGTACGCCGAAGCCGCTGCGAGAGTGCAATCACTCGATGAGCGAGAAAAAATGTTAAATCAAAAAGAGCAAGAATTGAGGGAGAAAGAAAAGAATTTAAAATTACTAGATGAACAATTAATTAGCAAGGAAAATGAATTAAAAAGTTTACATTACAAAATTTTAGAAATAGTCGAAACGATAAGTAATATAGGTAATGATATAGCAAATAAGTTAAATTTAATTCAAGAAATTCAGGAAATGATTAAAACATTAAATAAATTACATGAAGAACTCAATGAAATAAATATAAAAAGAGCGGAGCTAGAAAGCTTCAGAACATCACTTATTGCAGAAAATGAGAGAATCAATGAAGCTAGACGTCGGTTTTCCGAATGGGAAGCTAAACTAAAAGATGAGGAAAATAGACTTAGATCATGGGAAGAAAAATTGAGGAAAATGGAAGACGATATTAGGGCTAGAGAGAGGGCTATCGATGAGAAATTAATTAAACTAACAGATTGGGAAAAAGAATTAGCAGAACGTGAAAATAGATTAAGTAAACTTCTTAATAGATATGAATTCTTAAGACGAGAGATCGAAGAAAGAGAGAAAAAGCTTAGGGAGTGGGAGGAGGCTTTGAAGAGAGAGCGTGCAGACATCGATACGAAACTGAGGCCCCTCCAAGAGCTTGGCGAGCTCGAAGCCAAGCTGAAGGAGTGGGAGAAGAGGTTGCTTGATAAGGAGCGAGAGCTGATCGGTTACCACCGCTCTCTCTTAACGAAGGAGGGTCTTCTCAACGAGTTAAGAGAGAGGCTGGAGGCAAGAGAGGCTGAATTGAAATCAAGGGAAGAGGAGCTGACCCGCAAGCTGGCGCGTCTGAGCGAGCTAGAGGCCCGCGTAAAGGAGCTAGAGCACGAGAACAGGCGATTGAAGGAGGAGCTTGCAAGGCGCGAGGAGGAGGTTAAAGCTCTCAGGAGCCTCTTAGAGTAGCGACTACAGAAAGTAGGTGGTTACGATCAGGACGGTGAACACTAGCGAAAGTATTATGCAAGCGATCGCCGCCCCCTCTATGACTTTGTACTGGAGCCTTTGACCGAGCTTTACGCCCCACTCCGGCTCCTCATCCTTAGCCAGATTGTACGCGAAAATCGATGCTAGCACAGCTGCAGCAGTAAGAGCTAGAGGGAGTATCCGGGAAATTAGGGGTGGATAGGGGGGATTTTCACTGAACCCACTTGTAAGCACCCATACGATCACTAAGAAGACGAAAGCTACGACTGTAGTGACCACTACGATCACGCTTGGTCTCTCTCTTTCGCTCATCGAAACGTAGTGTGCGGATCACGCTTAAGGTTTTTGCTACCGTAGTCTCCGCGTAACAGCCTCCTATTAGCGGGAAAATGTTGCGTGCCACCCTTAGACCTTCAAGGCGCAACCGTAGGCTTGTGAGAAGAATCGCATGCCTGCTGCTGCCACTGTTGTTAGCGACGGTTGCTGTCAGATCACAGCCCAAGCTATTCGTGGTTGAAGCCAGGATACTGAAAGTGAGTGGTGAAGAAGTGAGGTACTTTCTCTTGGAGTTTAGCGAAGCACCATCGCTCACGCTGCAAGTATACCCCGATGCTGAGGAGGTAGTTGTGAGGGTCGATTCAAGCACCCCCTACAAGCCCTACACGGTCCTCTTCGATGGAACCCGCGTCACAGCCTGCTACGAGGAGGGCGTTACCCTGATTGAGGATTTCGTGTGGGTCAACTTCACTCGGTTAGGGTGGAGGCCGCGAACGATAACTGTGAGGTTCAACTACAGCGAGCCAAAGCCTTACGCTTACGCTCTAAGCGAGCGTGGTGAAAGAGTATGGGGGCACTTAGTAGAAGCGCTCTGCAGCGATGCCAACGTGCTTGAGAGCTTGGCTAGCTTAAAGGTTACAGTGCTATCGAAGAGGCTTCTGAGCATTCAAACATCGATGGGTGCAATTTCACTATGGGACGTCGTGGTGCTTCAAACTGGTGGCGAGCTCGACTCCCTACTCGAGATCGTCCGTAAAGCTTCCGTAGAAGTACGCGTGAGAACCCTCTACTACTCCACGGCTAAGCTGGCACAGCAACCACTTTACTTCTACGTCAATTTGCCAGCGGCCTGCGCCGGACGTTTCAATGCCTCCCTCAGGGCTAGAGATATTGTGGGAAGAGCGTTCCCGGGTAATCCAGCCCTGTATGCTCCACAGGAAGCTACGATTTTGGGCACGTGTAGTGTAACAGTGTCGAACCCGGGGCCCTTCGACTACGTTACCGCCGGTGTGTACATACCTGCGGGTTCTAAGCGTGAAGTTTCACTAGCGCCGAACGGTACATTGAGCGCGGACGCATATAGGGATGGAGTAAAAGTGTACACACTTACCATTTACGGCCTTCCCAGCCTGCTGGAATTACCTTCTTACGCCTACAACGTCAATGTGTTCATAGTCGATAGCGGGGGGAGACCGGCGAGCAACGCTACGGTCATTATATCGGGAACGAGCAACTCCATCCGGGTAACCTGCCGGCTACTAAACGGCGTGTGCTCCTTCCAGGAGCTCCCTCCCGGCGCGTACATCATCGCAGCTTACGTGGGGGAGAAGGAGGTTGGGAGAACATCGTTGCTCCTCGAGAGGGGCGATAAAGTTGTTAACCTAAGAGCGGACCTCAACGATTTTGAGGTGATCGTTCTCTATCCGACGGGGGAAAGGCTGCTGAGGTACGTTGTTCTGCTGCAGGCTTACGGTTTAAGGTACGAGGCTAGGGAGCTTCAGGGGCGGGCTGCATTCAACGATGTCCCCTCAGGCCTACACAGTTACTGGGTGGTCAAGGATGGGGTTGTCGTAGCCTCCGGGGTTCTGAAAGTTGAGTCTCAGCGAGTGAGTTACGCGATTATTGCTAACGTGAGCAAAGTTCACTTAAAGGTTGTAGATTTCCTCGGCAGACCCCTTCCCCACATCAACGTGCAAGTTAAGGGTAATGTCTCAGTTGCAGGGCACACAGATGAAAGGGGCGTGCTGACTCTTGATTTACCCTTCGGTGGGTACGAGGTCGATGTGGGAGAAATCGGGTTGCGTAGGCTCATCAACGTGAGAAACGGCGGAGAATACTTCGTCTTGTACGCCGATGCCCCCCTGCACTACATTATTTCAGCAGTGTTAGTCCTAATAACCGTTAGTCTCGCGTTGAAGGTCACTCGAGGCAGAAGAGAAACTGAAGTAGAGGTATACGATTTAGAGAAGGATTGAAGCTTGCATGGTTCTCTGCAGAGCAAACCCTAACATGATAGGCTGAGAAGAATCGTTAGGAGGCAGTAACGTAGTCAGGCCCACCCCCTTCGAACCGGGGGCCTACCGGTTTCTAACATTTAAGCGCGGTTTCCTGCCGGCTGCCGCGGCCTCATCCTTCAGCCTTACGGCCATGTCGCCGCGGGTACCGACTACAGCCGGCCGCTCTACCGCTGAGCTACGCGGGGCTGGTCCCCGCGCCCGGACTTTCAGGGGTGGGCCCCAAAAAAAGGCGGTAAGTAAGGGGTTTAAAGTTTTGCGCGACTGAGAAGGACTGTTTCGACGGAGAATCGTTAGGCGATTTGCGAGAGTAAGTGGCACGCCTCCCTATGTTAAAACACTTAAGACAGTTTTTAACAGTAGTTGTGGTGGCTTAGACGATGACCAAAGTTTACAGGAGGTTGGTCAAGGTAGGGAATAGCTTGTACGTATCCATACCCAGGGGTTGGGTTGAAAGTAAGGGGTTAGCTCCGGGCAATGTGATAGCGATAGAGGTTGTTGAGGAGGGGCTGCTTCTGAAGCCTGTTGAGAAAGCTTTCCCCGATGTAAGGGCAAAGCAGATAGTTGGTGGCAATGGGCGGGACATCATTAAGGCCTACCTGGAAGGTTACGAGGTCATAGAGATTGAGAAACCTAATGATAAATTATTAAAAAAATTGGATAATCTTTTAAACCTATTGGTTGGCTTAGAGGTTGTGGAAGAGGGGGTTGGTCGGCTTGTGCTGCAGTGTTTCATCAGTGAAGGGTATGACGTAAAAGGGGTTCTTTCTCGAATGGATGCAATCTCTAGGAGCATGTATGTCGATGCGGCAGCAGCGCTGGAAGTGGGAGACGAAGAGACTCTCAAGCTCGTCCGGGCGCGCGACGATAGGTTAGATCGGCTCTACTTTCTCACAGTTCGATTAATCAGAAGCACGATCCAATCCCCTGAGGCAAGCGATCAGGAAAGGCTATTCATGGTTGATGCACGCCTTTTTGCTAAACTTCTCGAAGAAATTGGGGATGAAGCTGAGCGGATGACCTACTTGCAACCTTGTGAAGGTTTACTCAATGCAGCGAAAATCATAGCGAAATACCAAAAAAAGAGTGTTGAAGCATTTTTAAATAGAAGTACCCAGCGTGAAGCAATAAATGTGCTAGAAGACTTAAACATAATGTTCAATGATGCTCCAGCACTCAGATCATTGCTTAAAATAGCTAAATTAGTTTGGGATCTGACTGAACTCATTTAATAAAAAGAGGAGAGAAAGACTAGTGATGCGACTTTGCCTAATCAGCGGCTTACCACTCTTCCTCTTCTTCCTCTTCCTCCTCCCACTCTTCTTCCCACTCTTCCTCTTCTTCCCACTCCTCTTCCTCTTCTTCCTCCCATTCCTCCTCCTCTTCGTACGGCATCATAGGCGCTTTCATGGCTGTCGTTATAGATCCTCAGGCAGGTGTATATATGCTTACCCTCGGCTTTGGCTCGAGTAGTGCAACCCTCCCATCTAAACCGTGTAATGAATTGGATACAATATTGTTATTTTTAACTATTTAACTTTATATTTAATTTAATTGAAAGCAAAAGGAGATTTTTTAGTAAAATGAAAATACTTAAAAATGGAAAGTTAGTTTATGATACATTAGGGAAAATACTTTAGCTCACGAACAGACGTCAGATCTCGCTACGTGAGAGAAAGATAAATGTCTGGGGCCTGATGATTCGTCGAATGTTGTGGGACTTACTTTCAGAAAGCGAGAGAAAGATCGTGATGAGCATCGCTTTTTCTCAATCCTACAGTGACATTTCTCGAGCCACAGGTCTAGCTCCGTCGTACGTAAGCGCGAGGGTGAAGAAGCTGGCGAAGAGGGCTAGGCTGCGATACTTGGTCGATTACCGCGCTATTGGGCTTTCCCCGCTTTACCTATTGTTAAAGTTTGATCAAAGGGTCTACGAGTTGCTAGCGTCCACGCAACTGCCTTTCATACGGAGCGCTGTAAAGATCTGGGACAGGGAAGGGGTTAAACTGCTGATTGAAGCTGCTCCACCAGTTGGGCTGGAAAGAAGGTTTGCGCAAATTTTCCCCTCTCCACCTGTGAATGCTTGGGTGAAGGAATGGGAAGCAAAGTTTCAACCATCAACTAGTTCGCTGCTGGACTTTAGCGAAGGGGCGTTATCGACCTCTTGGAGTACTCTACCGCAGCTAGTTTCAGAGCTTAAACGTACTGGCATCGATGTACAACTAAAACCTACGCTCGATGTAGATAAAGTCGACCTAATGATCTTGCGGATGAAGGAGGAGTTCTGCTTTACCAGTTTGAGCGAAATCGGGAGATCGTACGGGCTTTCTCAGCAGCTAGCCTCATACCACTACCGCCTACACCTTAGGAGAGTGTGGATAGGCAATTGCATAGAGCATAAGCATCTGGAAAATGCTGTCCTTTACAGGGTTGAAGCATCCGAACCCATAGTATCCCACTTACTGCTGAAATCTCTATCGGAGGTGCCCAGCATTGTCGATTCTTTCATTCCACAGGGGGAAGATGAGGTTATTTATCTGATTGTTGATGAGCCTCTTAAGAGGTTGTTCGCTGTACATAAGGCACTACTACATGTTGAGGGTGTAAAGAAGGCAGAACTCCTAGCGTACATAGACGCTGACGGATTTATTTACCACGGTTTAACAGCACATTTAGGTTTAGGAAAAATGGGATGGATGTTTGAAGAATTAGAAGAAGAATTATCAAAATTATAATTTTTGCTACTTTAATCAATAAATAAGTTTTATTTATATAATTCTTTTTAAAGATCTGTAAACTTTCTTCATATATTCGATTTCGTCTTTTGTGAACCATAGATCAAATGTGCTCTCAGGATTATCGATTCTATCTAAGAAGAGCTTCAGTAATTCTGTGATATCTCTACCGTTATAGGTTTTCTTCATGGCTTCCAGTTCGGAAAGCACTTTCGAACCTTCACGAACCATGACTTCCCCGATTGCGATCCAGTTCTCCTCCACTTTTTCAGCAAGCTTGAAGGCCTCGAAGGTGCCTTTCTCCGTTAAAGTGAGAACTTCTACTGCTTTGCCTTTGTCGAACACGTATTCTCGTTTAACGAGACCTTTCTCGGTCAGTTCTTCAATCGCTTGGTGGAGCTCGTTGGAGTAGACCGAGAGAATTAGCGGTTTAAAGTTGAATGGAGGGTATTGCATCATGAAGAAGATGGTATGCAGGATTTCCTCCCCCTTTATGGGGCTTTGACCGCCCACGTGGAGGATTAGGAGTACCCAGTCTTTCGCGCCCAAGTTGACGAGGGACAGCCCCATCGAGTTTAATACATCTCTTTTCCACTCCATTGTCAGCGCCGATAGAGGTGTGGCGGGAAGCGTAAAAAGCTTGCTAAGGGGATTGTCATACTCAGCCCCGCGGGTTTATCTTCACAGTGTCAAGCGTCTCTACCTTCATCACACTTGTCTGACCCTGAAAACTACCTATATAAGATTCCCACTGTGCGCGTAGAGGCTGCAAGGATGCAGACACGTGAAGCAACGCGCGTTTTCAGGGTGAAAATTTGCGGGAAAGTGCTGGAGAGGGAGTGTACGTGGAGCGAGATCGAAAGGTTTAAGGAAAGGGTGAAAAAATTCTGCAGATGGAATCCTCAAGAGAGGTTATGGGATGCTAGCGTTGAGGAGCTTTTAAAGTACTCGGCAGAAGCTCTAAAAACGTTTAAAGAAATATTCAATAGCGAAAGCGAGAAGTTGATTATAGAGCTTATATGTAAAGATAAAGAACTAAGGGATAGAGAAATCGATAATGGAAAGTTAATTATATTACCGGTTGAGGGTTGCGCCTTCTGCTGGCAACTATTGAGACGCTGCGCACGAAAGCGAACGATGACAGTTGAGTGCTGGCCTGTGAGTTACTACGAGCTGGACGTAGAAGCGGGTCTAGAAACTGTTGTAGAGTGGGGGGCAGAACCCGAGAAATCTGCGAGCGCGCTACTCGAGCTGCTCGCACACCTCGATCCTGCGTTGACCGCGAAGCAGCAGGACTTCGTGAAGCAGCGAGCCGAGCCGCTGATGGCGCAGGACAACGCGGTCACGCTCGTAGAGTGGGGCATGAGAGGGGCTCTTATCATCCTGCCCAAGACTGTAAGCGAAGATGTGGTCGTCAGGTTGCAATCAGAATTGTCTGTCGATTACTACCGTCAGGTGATGAGTGCAAACGGAGTTGAATTAGTGCCTATGAAGCTTCGGCTGGTCAAGAATCTTTCTGGACGTGTAGTGAAAGTTCCCTACTTTGTAGTTCCACTCGCAGTAAGAGTCCTGGAGAAATCCAATCTTCAGATCGTGGAGAAGATAAACTGGCCCCTAACCCCTTCTCTCTCACCAACCCCCCGCTTTACGTTGTACTCGTTTCAAGAGGAGGCGCTTAACGCGTGGAAAAGAGCGGGTCACCGTGGCACTATAGTCATGCCGACCGGCGCTGGTAAAACCTTCGTGGCTCTCGCAGCAATCGCTGAGCTAAAAGTTCCCACCCTTGTTTGCGTCACCACTGTGGAGCTCGCTAAGCAGTGGGTAAGGCGGGTTCACGAGTGTCTAGGCTTGAGGGCGGGCATCCTAGCGGGCGGCGAAAAGAGGATCGAGCCTCTCACAGTCGCTACTTACCATAGCGCTGTTAAAGCCCTCCCCGAAATATATGGCAGGTTTGGCTTTATCGTGTTTGATGAGGGGCATCATGTTCCAGCGCGCACGTTCAAGGAGATAGCTCTGCGGGCTAAGGCCAGATACGTGATTGTGCTGTCAGCGACACCGGAGAGGTCCGATAAGAATGAGGCGCTTATCTACAAAATGTGCGGCGAACCCGTGTACTCGACGTCATACTACGAGTTGGTTAACAGGGGTTTACTCGCTCCTCTCAAGGTAGAGGTCATCCCCGTCCAGCTTGACGCTGAGGAGACTGCAAGGTACGTAGAGGTTAGCGACGCGGGTACGGACTATAGGCGTGTAACGGAGCTGATACGGATAGCTTCATGTGCAAAGGCGAAGCTCGAAGCTCTAAAGAGGATAGTCCGCTCAGAAAGGGGGAAAATCCTAGTGTTCTGCCAGTACGTTGAACAGGCTTTGAAGGCTTACGAAGCCGTGCGAGAGATCGAACCTCGAACGGCACTGATAACTGGCTCAACACCAAAGGGGGAGCGATTAAGATCGTTTGAGAGCTTTAAAGACGGCAGATTAAGGGTTCTTGTAGCCACCTCCGTACTGGATGAAGGGATCGACGTGCCCGATGCAGACGTGGCAGTCATACTCTCAGGTACGGGGCAGGTGAGGCAGATGGTCCAGCGGGTCGGTAGGGTTCTCCGATGGACTCCCGGTAAAGTGGCGAAGGTCTACGAAGTCATCTCCTCAGGAACGATCGAGGAGGCTCTATCCAGATCGAGGTCCATATTCAAGGTGATGAATCGCGCTGAGGTGGAAGCTGCGCTAGAGGTAGCGACAGCTGCTTACGAGCGGATGAGTGATGCGATATCGAAGTTCGCCTCGGCCGGTCACGTGGAGAAAGGAAGGGTGCTTGAAGAGGTGAGAGGTCTCTACGTCAAGCTTGCAGCCGAACTCGCCGCGAAGAGATCCCTTCTACGATTTCAGTAGGCCCTGGCCACGTATACCATCTGCCTAGCCGGCATTCCGCACCACGCGCAAATGCCGTAATCGCCTTCTTCGTGGTCGATTTCCGTTCCCCTGACCTTAGCACCATCAGCGTTTAGGCGCATATCCTCAGCGCACTCCTCCCTACCACAGAAGGGCATGTACACGATCTTTCCCGCCTTGATTGCCTCGATAACCTCATTCCTACCACTGGCTGTAGCGATTCTAGACTTGAAAAACTCCTCAGCCCGTTTCTTTAGATTCTCTAGCGCATCCCTGGCGATCTTGGGGATAACGCTTAGAAGCTCTGCATCCTGAACTTTTGTTCTAACTCTCAAATCCCTGCGGAAGACCGTGACGTAGCCCTCTTCGACCTCCCTTCGCCCCACTTCAACCCTTACAGGTACGCCACGCAGCTCCCAGTCGTTGAACTTCCACCCAGGCGTCCTCTCTCTCAAGTCTATATGCACCCTGTAGCCTGCTTCCTTCAATGCCTCCTCGATCCGCTTGCACTTCTGCAGTACGGCTTCTCTCTCCTTTCCATAGTATATCGGGAGTATCACAATTTGCACGGGCGCTACGTCGAACGGCAGGATCAACCCTTTCTCATCCCCATGGATGGCTATGAGAGCCGCTACAATCCTCCAGACACCTGGACCATAGCAGGTTTGCCAAACGAAATCCCGGCTGCTGTCTTCTCTCATGAACGTTATCCCGAATGCTTTTGCGAAGCGTTGACCTAGGTCGTGCGTTGAAGAGATCTGCAGGACTCTACCGTCGGGCATTACTGTGTCAGCGGCATAAGTGTCCTCGGCTCCGGCGAACTTGTCCCACTTGGGGCGTCTTAGGAAGAGGAAGGGGATCGCTAGCTTCTCCCACAAAACCCTCCTAGTGTTCTCCATATCCTCCCGTATCTGCTTCAGCGCTTCCTCCCTTGTTGCAAAGGCACAGTGAGTCTCAATCCAGAGGAACTCTCGCCCTCTGATGAAGGGTCTGGTAGCCTTCTCATACCGGTAAACCGATACGCTCTGGTAGAGCTTGAGGGGGAGATCCCTCCAGCTTTGAATCCAAAGCGCGTACATCGAGTAGAAGGCGGTCTCAGACGTCGGTCTCAACGCTAAGCGACGCTCTAGCTTCTCCTCTCCGGCCTCTGTGACCCAGAATACTTCAGGCTTGAAACCCTCGACGTGCTCTTTCTCCTTCTCGAAGTACTCCTCGGGTATCACGAGAGGGAAGAGGACGGGCTCGTGCCCCGTCTTCTCAAGCTCCTCCTCAAACATCCTGTAGATCTGCCTAATGATCCTCATCGCCCAAGGTTTGTGTACAACAAACCCCTGCACCCCATACCTCAGATCGACGAGGTCTGCCTTAGAGAGTACCTGCGAGAACCACTCGCTGAAATCTTCCTCCTTTTTCACCGTGATGCCCAGATCCGATCGGGCGGCTTCCTTAGAGCTCAGGAAGGCTCATCCCGGCTCGCACCGATGGCTAGCGGGGGCAAGTGGTTTTAAGCCTAATCCTCCTCTCCCTAGGTGTCGAGCATTCGCGGCAGAACGTTCGGTGACGGTCATGAACCGTGGGAAAGGGCTTAGAGGCCTTCTCGCCGAGCGTTTAGGGGAGGATGTTAAGTACGTGCCGTCAAGCTACGATATAATAGGTTCGAGGAGTGGGGCGGTTGCAATCGTTGAATTCCCAGAAGATGCACCGCCGCACGTAAGAGAGGTCGTAGCGAAGACTCTTCTGGAGCTTCACAGGAACGTTAGGGTTGTACTTGAGAAACTATCGGAAAGGAGGGGGGTGTACAGGCTGCGGGAATACAGAGTGCTAGCAGGCGAGGGGAGTACGGAGGTGGTTCATATCGAGCACGGGGTTAGGCTAAAACTGGATCCATCTAAGGTGTACTTTTCGCCGCGTGAGGCGACAGAAAGGGTCAGGGTGGCGTCTCAAGTGAAGCCGGGGGAGTTCGTCATGGTCATGTTCGCTGGCGTGGGGCCATACGCGCTGATGATAGCCAAGAAGCAGCCGCAAGTCGCGAAAATCGTAGCTATCGAACTAAACCCCGACGCATACAACTACATGGTTGAGAATATCCAATTGAACAGGGTCGAAGATAAGGTCCTCCCGGTGCTCGGCGACGTGAAGGAGGAAGCGCGTCGCTGGTACGGAGTGTGCGACAGGGTCGTCATGCCCCTGCCGAAGGGGGCTCACGAGTTCCTCGATAGGGCTTTCCAGTGCTTAAAGCCCGAGGGAGGGGTCATTCACTTCTACCACTGGTCCCAGGAGCAGGACTTGTACTCCGAGGCGTACGCTCTAATAGAGCGGGAAGCTATGCTTCGGAACGCCAACATTAAGGTTCTGGATGCTCGCGTGGTTTCGGAGTACGCTCCTCGAGTGTACAAGGTATGCCTCGATGTCCTCGTTACTCCAAGCTAAGTTCATATTTTCGCTTGAGCGCTCCCGTTTTTCCCGGCTGCGCGCTCTCGGCCGCCCCCTCCGCCCCTTCTGGGCCTGCACCCCATCTGCTTTCCTCACAGCATGGGGAAGCTAAAGGGGAAAAGGGAATGAAAAGAAGGAGTATGAGATAAAACATTCCGCTTCCACTCACTCGAGGGCTGCGGGTATGTAAGCCCTCAGCCAGCCTCCCCTCAGCTGGACTAAGACCGCTCTCCCCTCCCCGCGCGTAAATGCAATGCTCCCCGGCCTCAACCCGGCCATCATGAACGCCTCCAGCGCCTCCGCCAAGTAGCTCAGCTTCAAGCTCACCCTGAACTCCTCCGTACAACCCCTCAATAACGCGAAGAACACGCGTCCGCAAGCCCAAATGTACAGCTTCTCCCTCTTCACCTCAAGGCAGCAGTAGTCCTCCAGCAGCCCCCTTCCCCTCCACCCCTTCCTCC
>Ga0209080_1000490_pt1 | contig 26276 bp, 22 predicted proteins | sample JNZ110809AmetaG_FD_184123 | JGI IMG/M metagenome (GOLD analysis project Ga0209080, IMG submission 184123) | Hot spring microbial communities from Jinze hot spring, China to study Microbial Dark Matter (Phase II) - JNZ 110809A (SPAdes) (version 3) ...
GCTCTCTAGGCTACCCTGAAAAAGCACCATACGACCGCATCCTCGTTACAGCCGCAGCCCCAGAGATCCCAGACACTCTAATCGAACAGGTTAAAGTAGGCGGTCTAATAGTCGCACCCATTGGACCGCCAGGCGGATTCCAAGAATTGGTTAAAGCGTACAAGCGTAGCGATGGAACTGTTGAAACAGTACACTTGGGTGGTGTAGCTTTCGTACCTTTAAGGGGTAAGAAGGGATGGAGGGGATGGTGGTAGAATCTCCAACGCTATGGAGTACGTAGTGGCTAGGGGACATCCAAACATAACAGCTAAACATAAGACTACTTTTGAAATAACCAGAGACCCCTATGTAACGCCGAGAGGAGACTGTATAATCGCCGTTTCAGCCTCGAAAGCAGCCTACGATTTAAGCTCAGAATTCAAACAGCTTCTAAAAAGCGGAAGTACAGTCGTAACCTTAAAGCTCGAAGCTGGACCGTTCACGTGGACTGTTAGAGGATACGGCTCTAGAGAAATGACTCTAACAGACGTAAAATCTATGGTCTTCAGGAAGAGTCAGTACGTATGCCCAAGAACCGTCATGGTTAAAGCCGATTCATCAGCCTCAGACCTACCTAGGGAAATCCTACGGCTTTTAAAAAGCCCAGACACCGTTGTACACATCACACTGGAGGCGTTTAAAGAGTAGAATAACCAAGCCTTGGATGGTCTACTGGATAGAGGCGTCTACAACCACATGGTATATTCTAGGAGCAACCTCCCGAACTACTCTAACGTTGGAGGACTTTACAGACCTTCCAAACCTCTCAACGTTCTCGTAGAAGTCCTCTAAAACCCTATCCATTAAATCACCCTCTGGGCGGAACTCGTAGTAGTGTACAACTCCACCAGTCTGTTTAAGCGCATCGCAAGCAGCTCTTAGAAACGCCCTAGCGTTCGAAGGGTTATCCATTATAACCCTATCAAACATCCCGTTTAAACCAGACTCCACGACTTTAGATGCATCTCCTTCAATCGGTACAACTCTACCCTGAACCCTATTCCTCTCAATATTATACTTAAGGTATTTAATAGCGTAAGGGTTTAAATCAACAGCGTAGACTTTACAGTTTAAAACCCTCTTAGCGATTAAAATAGCATAACATCCAACACCTGTAAACATGTCTAACACGTTCTCACCGGGCTTAACCATCGAAGCAACCCTTAAACGCTCAAAGCTCAACCTTGGACTTACGTACACTTTAACAGGGTCTACAAGGTATACACACCCATGCTCCCTGTAGAAAGTCTCAGTCACACCAGAGCCTACAACAACCTCATAGCCTCCAACTCTGAAAACCCCAGATATAGGGCTACTCTTCACTAGAACCGTTTTAATACGTGGATAGACTTTGAGAATAGCCTCTCCAATAGCCTTTAAGAAAGGCTTCAACTCATCTTGAACCTGCACAATAGCAACCTCACCTATCAAATCCATTGAAGATGGAACCGAGTCGAGTAAACCATCTGGGATTAAACCCTTTAAAGCCTCTCTAACACTAGACGTTTTAAACCTAGGCTCGAAAACACCCACCTGTAAAACAGGCTCAAAACGGCTGAGCACCTCCAATTCTTCAACGGTAGGCTTCCTCAAAATCGGAACCAGTATAAAGTCGTCTACACGTTTTACCTTAAAATCTCCATTTAAAAGCCCCATAACCTTGAGAAGCTTAATCAAATCGTTGGATCTACGCTTATCAACCTTTAAAGCAAGCCTCTCAGACATTTAAAAATGAAAAATAAAACCGGACGATTTCTACTTTTCTATACCAGCCATCCTACGTATACTCCTACCGACGACTTCAAGAGGATGCCGCTCAATCTCCATGAGGAGACGCTTAAGATTCGGCCTACCAGCGGCATCCTCTTTAACCCACTCTTCAGCATACTTACCGCTTATAACTTCTTCAGCCACTCTACGCATATTCTCTTTAACCCTCTCGTCTAAAACCCTCGGTCCTCTAGTTAAACCTCCATGCTTAGCCGTGTCTGAAACCGCCTGAAGCATACCAGTTATACCCCGCTCGTATATAAGGTCCATTATGAGCTTAGCCTCATTACACGCCTCAAAGTAGGCAAGCTCAGGCGGATACCCAAGCTCCACCAGTACTTCAAAACCCTTCATAATAAGCTCGATTAAACCACCAACTAGTACACACTGCTCACCTATCAAATCGCTCTCAGTTTCATCTTTAAAAGATGTCTCTATAACCCCAGCCCTAGTACAGCCTAAAGCCTTAGCCATAGCTAGAACAGTTTCTCTAGCCTTCCCACTGTAGTCTTGATGAACCGCTACAAGCGCAGGAACTCCGAAACCCTCCAAATACATACGCCTCAAAAGATGCCCCGGACTCTTCGGAGCAACCATTATAACGTCTACGTTTGAAGGGGGAACGATGCGTTTAAAGTGTATGTTGAACCCGTGGCTGAAGCCTAAAGCCTTACCCTCTGAAATATACGGAGCGATCTGTTCAGCGTAAACCTCAGGCTGAGCAGTATCCGGAATCAGTATATGGACAATATCGCCGAGCCTTGAGGCTTCAGGTATCTCATAGACTTTAAAACCGTCTTCAGATGCAAGCCTCCAAGACCTACCATCACGTCTAACGCCTACGATCACATTTAAACCCGAGTCTCTAAAGTTTAAAGCCTGATTCCTACCCTGGCTTCCATAGCCTATCACCGCAATAGTCCTACCTTTAAGAGGCTCTAGAGAAGCATCCTCATCATGGAAGACCTTAACCGTGGTAAACACCTCCACCTATTCTTCTACTTTCAAAGATTTAAGTCCTCTCGACATAGCTACAACGCCAGTCCTAGCGAACTCTTTAATACCGTAGGGTTTCACGAGTTCAACGAAGGCATCGATTTTACTAGGCGAACCTGTAACCTCGATTATCATAGAGTCTTTAGAAACGTCGACAATCCTACCTCTGAATATGGTGGCGTAGTTTACAACGTCGCTTTTAGCCTTAGAATCAGCCGTGTAAACCTTAACTAGAGCCAGCTCTCTAACAACGCTCTTACTAGGCTCAAGCCTACTAACCTTTATAACATCTACAAGTTTTTGAAGCTGCTTCACAACCTGCTCAACGACAGCTTCATCACCTTGAACAGTTATAGTCATCCTAGCAACATCTCCATCCTCACATGCACCAACCGTTATACTCTCTATGTTGAAATTCCTCTTCCTAAACATGTTTGAAACCTTATGTAAAACGCCAGGCTTATGCTCAACGAGAGCAGCCAAAATATACTCTCCCAAATACAACCGCCTCCTAACATATCATATCCTTTAAACTCCTACCCGGTGGAACAATCGGTAGAACATCCTCCTCCTTAGGTATTGGAACATCTATAACAACAGTTACATCCGATTTCACAGCCTCACGTAAAACCTGCTCAAGCTCATTCAGAGAACCAACTCTCACACCTCTAGCCCCAAAAGCCTCGGCAAGTCTAGCGAAATCTGGCACACCCTTCAAATCCGTATGAGAGTATCTTCTTCCAAAGAAGAACCTCTGCCACTGAGCAACCATACCTAGACTCGAATTGTTGAGAACCATAACCGTAACTGGTATATCTTCAACAACACTAGTAGCTAAGTCCTGCTCAGTCATCAGAAAACTACCGTCTCCAGCGATATCTACAACGGGTACATCAGGCACTGCGACTTTAGCTCCAAGCGCCGCAGGGAAGCCGAAGCCCATAGTCCCCAATCCGCCTGAAGATATGAACGTCCCAGGCTTTAAAACCCTGAAGTGTAACGAAGCCCACATTTGATTCTGCCCAACCTCCGTGGTCACAATGGCTTTCTCAGGCAGAACTTTACGTAGAAGCTTAATAGCATTCACAGCCGTAAGATCTCCACCTGGCTCTGAGTCTTCACACTCCTTCTTAAGCATTTCAATACGTCTAATCCAATCAGACTTCTCCCTCTTGAAGCCTCTACGGATCAACTCATCTATGATAGCTTTAAGAGCGTATTTAGCGTCTGCAACGATAGGTAGGTGAACTGGGACGTTCTTCCTAATCTCGGAGGGGTCTATGTCTATGTGTATTATCTTAGCATCGTGACAGAATTCATCAACCTTACCAGTAGTCCTATCTGAAAATCTAACACCTACCGCTAGAATAGCGTCAGAAGCCATAATAGCCTTATTGGCTTCAACCCTACCATGCATCCCAACACAGCCTAAAGCCAGAGGGTGGTTTTCAGGTATAACGCCTTTACCCATGAAGGTAGTAGCTACAGGCGCCATTAACAGCTCAGCTAAGGTCAGAAGCTCCCCGTAAGCCTTAGACCAATGCACTCCTCCACCAGCAAGTATTACTGGACGCTCACTACCCACCAGTATGTCGACAGCCCTTTTAACCTGTAGAGGGTGGGGCTCAACATTAGGCTTATAGCCCCTTATACTCACCTTAACGTTGAAATCCACATCAGCTATACCAGTCTGCATATCCCTAGGCACATCTATAACCACAGGCCCAGGCCTACCCGTCGACGCAATGTAGAACGCCTCTTTAACTATCCTAGGTATATCCTCAACCCGCCTAACCTGATAATTATACTTGGTTATGGGAGTAGTTATACCGATTATGTCGGTCTCTTGGAAAGCGTCTTTACCGATCAAGTGCGTAGCAACCTGACCAGTTATCGCCACAACAGGGCTAGAATCCATATAAGCATTAGCAATACCAGTCACAAGATTCGTAGCCCCAGGTCCAGAAGTAGCCATACAAACACCAGGTCCACGTAAAGCCCTAGCATACCCATCGGCTGCGTGTGCAGCGCACTGTTCATGCCGCATGAGAATGTGTCTTATATCCTTCTCATCGTAGAGAACGTCGTAGACAGGCATTATAGCCCCTCCAGGTATTCCAAAGATTACTTTAACCCCTTCTCTTTTCAGAGCCTCTATTAACGCTTGACTCCCACTCATCCTCAACTTTTACCTTCCCCCCTAATCTTCTCATAGTCGACCAGGAGAGTATTCATCCCGTTTAAGACGGCTTCCACACTCGCCATAACGATATCCCCTCTAGCACCCATAGCCGTAACAACCCTCGCACCCTTCCTAAGCCTCACCAAGACTTCGACGACGGCATCGGTTCCACCAGTTATAGCTTTCACATGGTATTCTTCAAGCTGAATAGGCTCCACCGCTGAAACAGCCTTCCTAATGGCGTTAATAGCGGCGTCAACCGGGCCTACTCCAGTTGCAGACTCAACTATCGTCTTACCGTTTAAAGACAGCTTAACAGAAGCCGTCGGAGTAATCCTATTACCAGTTACGACAGTAAGCTCTTTCAACTGTATAGGTCTGACCTTTGGCAATCCTAGGACGGCTTCAGCTATAGCTTGAAGGTCTGTGTCTGTAACCTGCTTACCCTTATCGCCTAGAGTTTTAATCCTCTTCAGGATTTCTGAAAGCTGCTCTTTCGTCACAGTTAAACCCATACTTCTGAGCATGGCTTCAATACCATGTGAGCCAGCGTGTTTACCCACAGTTATACGTCTAGATGCTCCTACAAGCTCAGGCGAAATAGGCTCATAAGTTGCTGGGTGCGATAAAACGCCGTGCGTATGTATTCCAGACTCATGAGTAAACGCATTATCACCAACTATCGCCTTATTAGGCTGGAGGAAAATACCCGTCAACCTTGAAACAAGCCTAGACGTTTCATGTATAAGCTCCATGCGGATGTTCAACTTACAGCCGTATAAAACGTTTAAAGCTACAACAAGCTCCTCCAAAGCAGCATTACCAGCCCTCTCTCCAAGCCCGTTGACTGTAACATGAGCCTCTTGAGCACCACTTTTAAGAGCAGCGATAGAATTTGAAACAGCCAATCCGAAGTCGTTGTGACAGTGAATCGCCAATGGGACTTTCAAATTCGCCGAAAGCCTACGAACTACTTCATAAGTCTTCTCAACCGTTAAAACCCCAACAGTGTCGCAAAGACATACTCTATCTGCTCCACACTCCACAGCTCTATTAAAGACTTTCTCCAGAAACTCCAAGTCGCTTCTACTACCATCCTCTGCGAGGAATTCTACGGTCAACCCCCTACTCTTAGCATGCGTTACAGACTCCTCAGTACTCCTCAAAATATAGTCTCTATCCTTCTTAAGCTTGTAGGTTATATGTAGGTCTGAAGTGGGCAACGTTAAAGTTACACCATCAGCTCCAGCATCTGCGGCAGAATCTATATCGGATTTAACGCCTCTACTGAAACTATAGACTTTAGCTTTCAAACCTTGAGACGATACAAGCTTTACAGCTTCAAACTCCCCCCGAGAAGCCGCTGCAAAACCAGCCTCTATAAAGTCTACGCCGATCTCATCAAGTTTAACCGCTATCCTCAGTTTTTTCTCAGGGGTGAGTGATACACCTGGGGTCTGTTCACCATCTCTTAAAGTTGTATCTAGAAGAAGTATTTTCGAGGGGAAGCCGCTACAGTTCGATGATAAAGTACCACCCCATCGCAACACCCCTAATGGAACACAAGCCTATTTTAGACACACATCCACTATTTAAGCTTTTACAACACGAACTTTTACTGTACTAAAGCTTATAGCTTCTTCCACAGATTGAACTATTGCGTGATTCAGATTGAACACGTCGAGAAGCAGTGAGATAAAAAGTGGTTTAAACAGGGCTCACCATAGGGGACTGCTATACGCTTTAGGAGTAGATTCAGGTGACTTAAATAGACCATTCATAGGCATTGCAAACAGCTACACAGACATCGTCCCAGGGCATATGCACCTCAAACGGATGGTGGAAGCCGTAAAAGAAGGTGTTTGGAGGGGGGGAGGTGTACCGTTTGAATTCAACACAATAGCCATATGCGATGGATTAGCCATGGGCCACATAGGCATGAAATACTCCCTCCCATCTAGAGAACTCATAGCCAACAGCATCGAAGCCATGGCTGAAGCACACAGACTAGACGGGCTTGTACTTCTAACAAACTGCGATAAAATAACCCCTGGAATGCTTATGGCAGCCGCTAGACTAAACATACCGAGCATACTTATAACCGGGGGACCGATGGGCTCTGGAAGATGGAGAAACAGGAAGACTGGAATACTTACAGTCGTTGAAGCCGTCGGCGAAGTACTGGGGAGACGTTTAAGCATAGAAGAGCTTACAGAGCTTGAGAGAATAGCATGTCCAACCTGTGGCTCCTGCAATGGACTTTTCACGGCCAACACAATGGCTTGCCTATCCGAAGCATTAGGCATAGCCCTACCGTATACAGCCACAATCCCAGCCTACTATTCGAGTAGGATTTCACTCGCTAGGAAAGCCGGTGAACAGATCGTTAAACTAGTCAATAGGAATTTAACACCATCAGCGATAATGACGCGAGAAGCCTTTGAAAACGCCATAATAGTGGACATGGCTTTAGGAGGGTCTACAAACACAGTACTCCACCTTCCAGCTATAGCTGAAGAACTCGGTGTAGAAATCTCCATAGACCTATTCGATGAGATAAGCCGTAGAGTCCCCCACTTAGCCAATCTGATAGGTTCAGGCGGAGAAATGGACATGGAAGACTTCCACAGAGCCGGAGGCGTCCCAGCACTCATGAGCGAGTTGAAGACACTATTACACTTAGACGCTTTAACCGTCACGTTTAAAACGGTCGGGGAAAACATAGCCGATGCAAAAATTTTAGACTACAACGTCATAAAGCCCATAGACAAACCGTTGAAAAGCGAGGGCGGCATAGCAATACTTAAAGGTTCACTAGCTCCGCAAGGCTCCGTTGTTAAAGCCTCAGCGGTCTCTGAAAGAGCCAAAGTATTCATAGGGCCAGCCGTAGTATTCAACGGGCAGGATGAAGCTTTAAAAGCCATAGAAGCCGGAAGAATAGAGAAGGGCTCAGTCATAGTGATAAGGTATGAAGGTATGATGGGCGGTCCGGGTATGCAGGAAATGCTCATACCGACTGCGTTGATATACGGTATGGGTTTATCAGATGAAATCGCCCTTGTAACAGACGGACGGTTCTCAGGAGCCACTAGAGGACCATGCGTAGGACACGTATCTCCAGAGGCTTACGAGGGTGGACCTATAGCTCTAGTGGAAAATGGAGATGAAATCGAAATAAACATACCTAGGAGAATGCTAAATTTAAACGTCGACCGAGGTACACTTGAAGAGCGGAAGCGTAAGTGGAAGAGACCTGAGAAAAAGCTCAAAGGCTTCCTAGCGGAGTATGTGACTGTTAAAAGGTCTAAAAGTCAGGTTAAAAGTTGAAGCGAGCCGTTAAATTATAAGCCCGTTAGAGCCGATTGAATAGCACTTCTCAGGTATTTCTCTACGCTAGTCGGCAAATCTGATAACCCAGACTCTAAGAAGCCTCCGACGATTAGAGAGACAGCTTCCTCCCTCGTGAAACCTCTAGTCTGCAGGTAGAATATCTCCTCCTCCGATATTTTACCTATTGCAGCTTCATGTGTAAGCTCAACGTTTTCAGCCTTAGCCTCCAGCTCTGGAATAGCCACTATTGAAGCACCGTCTGAAACAATTATACCATTACACTCTGTATGCCCTTTAACACCGTCCACTAAAGCCGATATTCTACTCCTAGTCACGGTTTCAGAAGAGCCTCCGCCAACCACTCTAGAGATTATCCTACAGTTTGAGCCTTTAGACTCCAAGCTCACGCTGGAGCCTACGTCTATATTCGCACTTCCAGACCCAAGCACTACAGACGTAGACACCGCTGAAGTATTCCCACCGACCAGCCTTATGGAGGGGTAAGTCTGTATTGAAGACGCCGGTTTGAGGATTACATAATTGCTTATAAATCGACCACCATCCTCCACTAGAACCGCCGTTCTAGGTCTGACATGTGAAGCCCTACTCCAGCTGTGTATCATCGTAAACGTAACAGTCGCATTCCTCCCGACGTAGAACTCTGAGATTCCAACATGTAGGCCAAAGCTCTCAGGAGCGGTAGTACAACCAGTTATCACGTGTAGATTCACACCCTCCCCAGCGATCACTATATTGTGTGGGGTTTGAAGGCTTCTAGGGCTTTTAACGAGTAGACATGCTTGAATTGGATTCTCAGATTTAAACCCCTTCTCTGCAACTATGACGTATCCGCTTTCTTCGTATAGAGCGGCTAAAGCCGTAAACTTATCCAAGTCTACTGGGATAAGCCTCCAGTAGAATTCTCTTAAAAAGTCGAATTGTTTAAGCGCTTCTCTAAGGTTTAAAATAGTTAAACCGCTCTTACGGCTTAGACTGTAGACAGACGTCTGATCGACCTGAATATAGCCTCCTAGAGTACTCTTCTCGCTTAAGCTTAAGCCAACAGACTCCATACTACTACTGAGCTCCTCATCCAACGAATCGAGGCTTTCAACGTTTAAATCTACGTGTTTCGGCTCGAATTCGGATACGTCTAAGTCTAAGCCGTAGACTGGCTTCTTAGTTAAAGCCATTTCAGCCTTCTTCTTCAAAGCTTCAGACAACATTAGACAACTTATCCTCCTCTAAACTTCTCATAGCAGGATTTACATTTCTCAAATCCATCTCTAAAAACCCTCTTGATAACGTCTTCACCCTTACCATAGCAGACGATTTCACCGTTTAACATGATGTATGCCCGCGACGGATTGATGTATTTGGCTAAAGCCCCAGTGTGAGTCACTATGAGTATAGACCTTCTAGTGCTTAAAAGGTCATCATCCTCATGGAGATAGCTGTCTAAAGTCTTACCTATCACCGCTAAATTCTCCACGTCTACTCCAGAGTCCGGCTCGTCTAAGAGGAGGAGCTTAGGCTTCTGCAGAAGCGCTAGAAGTACCTCAAACCTTTTCACTTCGCCTCCGCTGAAGCCCACGTAGAGCTCCCTATCCATAAACTCTCCGAGCTTGAGAGCTGAAACAAGACCATCAACGTAACCTTTGTCAACGTCAAACCTCTTGGAAACCTCCTCAAGAAGTCTACCTGCTTTAAGACCCCTTATCTTAGGGGGTAGTTGAAATGAAGCGGCTATGCCTATTTTAGCCCTCTCCTCCGGTTTAAGCGCTGTAATCTCAAAACCCTGCGATACGATACTACCTTTTAAGACCCTATAGGCAGGGTTTCCCAGAATAGACTGAATGAGGGAGGTTTTACCCGAGCCGTTCGGTCCAAGAAGGAACACCGCTTCACCAAAACCTATAGATAAGCTTATATCCTTCAAAACGAGCCTACCGGAAACTTCAACGTTTAAATCCTTAACTTCTAATATCATATCCTCAAATCTACTGGAGTGTAGCCCAGCCTATTAACCATTACTCTACTCTACAAAACGATAGACAGTTAAATACTTCTTCAAAGAAAGTATATCTAGGTGTTCCTATGGGTAAACTCGCCATCAACGGTGGAGAACCAGTCAGAAGAAAACCTTTCCCAAAATGGCCAGTATTCGATGAGAGAGAATACAACGCCTTGAAAGAAGTCCTTGAAAGCGGAGCCTGGGGTATAGGAGGGACGAAGAAGCCTAAGTTTGAAAAAGCTTTCGCAGAGTACCAACATGCTAAGTACGGCGTAGCAGTTACAAACGGAACAGCTGCACTAGAAATCTCTCTTAAAGCCTGTGGAATCGGATTCGGAGATGAAGTCATAGTGCCACCTTACACCTTCATGGCGACCGCCACAGCTGTATTAGACGTCAATGCAATACCAGTCTTTGCAGATATTGAGCCCGACACTTACACTTTAGACCCGAACAGCGTTGAAGAACATATTTCCGAGCGTACTAAAGCCATAATACCAGTCCACATAGGTGGGAGGCCAGCCAATATGGACGAGTTAACCCGCATAGCTAGAAAATACGACCTCAGGATAATTGAAGACGCATGTCAAGCGTGGGGGTCGGAGTGGCGGGGTAAAAGAGTTGGCTCTATAGGTGACTTAGGAGCCTTCAGCTTCCAATCGAGTAAGAACATAACTAGCGGCGAAGGGGGAATTATAGTTACAAACGATAGAGACCTCTACGTTAAAGCCTGGAGTCTACACAATTGCGGCAGACTACCCACTGGAGAATGGTATGAACACCATCTGCCAGGAGGAAACTACAGGATGACGGAGTTTCAAGCAGCCATACTACTCGTACAACTCTCAAGATACGATGAGCACTTAAAGCGGAGGATGGAGAATGCCTCCTACTTGGACAGTAAACTTTCTAAAATCGACGGTTTAAAAACCATGAGGAGGGACGAGAGAGTCACGAGAAACGCCTACCATCTGTACATTTTCAGATACAACCCAGAGGCCTTCAACGGTATACCTAAAGCGAGGTTCGCCGAGGTCTTAAGAGCCGAAGGCATACCTTTAAGCCCAGGCTACAGCAGACCACTGTATAGAGAGCCCTACTTAAACTACTACGTGAAATGCCCCCTCTCATGTCCATTCTACGGGAAGAATGTAGATTATGCGAAAGTACACCTACCTAAATCCGAGAAGGCCTGCTACAGTGAAGGCATGTGGCTTCCCCAGTACGTTCTACTGGGTTCAAGGGAAGATATGGATGATATCGTTGCAGCTTTTGAAAAAGTGAGAGAAAACATCGACGAATTAAAACCCTTCTAAGGTGCTAGAAGGTTCAATATAGCTAATACTGCATAAAGGGCCTCTTCAGTTCTCACTGTTACAGAGCCTTGATGAGGGATGAAGTTTACAGTTAAATCCACGTAATCCTTAAGATTTAAACCCTCTCTAAGCATAATCTCAGCTAATCCTTCTCTAGGCGACCCGAATAAGACTAAGGTGTTCGTGTTCCCAGTGAGACGCGTCTTCAACTCTTCGTATACTTCGACTATAGGTACTCCATATTTCGAGGTGGCGATTTTAAACGCGTCTTTGTAGATTTCTAAGACTCCTCCGATGGGACGGTTGATGTTTAAAACTCTGTAACCCCAGTAGATTGGAATGTTTTTTCTAGACGCTAATTCGCCGATGAGTCCGTCAACCTTCTTGAACACTTTAACCGTAACCCTCAAACCAGTCTTAACTCTAACTGGGATTCTAACCAGTTTATCCAAACCCACATCTACGAGGCTTGAAGAGCCATCATGGGATACTACTATTCCCTCTCTAAACTCTCCATCTAAAACTTCCTCCGCCTTTGCAACAGTCGGATGGTGCGGCGTCCTCAACGGTGGAAGTATACCAGCATACTGTAGGCTCTTCTCTATGGGGAAAACCTTAACCCGTAAATACTGGGGAGTCTCCATATACGAGAGTAGAGAAGATATGAGAGACGCTTCCCTCTCTTGATTTTTCAAACCGTACAAGTCTCTGTAAATTACAACTTCATCAACTCTGAATACCGCTAAAGCTCTACCTATAAAACCAGCTCGAATAGTCTTATCTCTAAGACTGCCGGCTTCGCTGAGGAGCGACGCAGGTAAGGCTACGGAAAGCTTAAACTTTCTCTTCGAAGGAACTGTGGCAGACATGGATTCTAGTAGACTTAGGAATTAGAGTAACTTAACTATTCCCTTCAGTAGAGTCTGAATTTTCCAGATTTAGGCATAATCATATATCCCTCTGAAGAGTCTCCAAGAGCTAAATACTCACCTATGAAATAGAGATACCCAACGTAAGCCGCGGTAGCCGCGTCAAGCTCATGCATAGATGAATCTTCTCTCAACCCCTTTAAACCGAGTCTTTTAAGACCGCTTTTTAACCCCTCCAGACTGGATTTACCCCTAGGTATTCCTAAGACGTCTTGAGCCCCACCGGGATACACCTCGATAACTTCCAAGCCGACAGCGTTAATCTTCTCCTTTAGAGACATGCCCCTAGACGTAAGCTTTCTCATAGGTCCCAAGGTTATCGGGAAAAACCTTATACCACTATTCAGGAGAATCCTATCACACTTCCTCAGGTGGGGACCGCTGCGATCTTCAATCGAAGACCTCCCTTTTGGAAGGAACAGTGGCGCGTCTATAGCCGTCACGGAAGGCTTATGCCTCAGAATAATCCTCATGATTTCCTCATCCGTATAAGCAAGCCCCGTTTCGACAGCCAAGTCATCCCGAAGTATGCAGAAACCTGTAGGTCTACTTTCAACACCAGCTAAGTCTAAACCCAGTATAACCATGCTAGATTAGGATACGATTAAAAAGGATAAAAAGTTATTTCACGGGTATAGACTCTTCCCAAGTCCTTTCACCAGTTATTATAAGCACGTCTATACCATCTCCACTCGTGGCATCTCTAGCCATAGCTGCACGCATACCCTTAATAACCAAGTTTCTAGAGTCTTCAAGCAACATATTCGGCCTATACTCCGCCTCTAAAACACCTAGAGATATTTCAGCTCCAGACCCGACAACGGCATATTCGTCTTTTATCACAGACCCCAATGGGTCTAGAATGTATAGGCTTGCCCCTTCCTCATCCACGCCGCCGACTAAAGTCTGCGTTAAAAGTGGGAAAAGCCTCCTGTAGAATAAGATTTGAGACGTAAGCTTAGCAAGCGCTCTAACCGTACACGGCCTTCCAGTATCCAACTCGTAAAGCTTCATATTAGCCGCTATGAGCTGAACTACAGACTGCATATCTGAAACCAATCCAGCGCATGCTACGCCGATTCTATCGGACACTTTGAAGACCTTCTTAACGGCTTTACTTAAAACGTAACGCCCATAAGTATAGCGTTTTTCAGAAGCCAGTATAACCCCATCTTTAAACACTAAGCCGACTGTTGTAGCACCAGGTATGAGTAGTTCCGTAGACATGTATAATCGTAACTATAGAATAGACGGGAAATTAATAAACGTTTCACATGCATCCACTCCCTTTGAATATTTTCCACAAACAACCTTCAAACCCCACGTAGATCTGCCAGTATTTACAGCAATTCATTTCAAAAGTTTTAATTATCCTAACGACTATGTATACCGTGTGGTAAATTGGAAAGAGGCTTCTACGTAGGGGAAGCTCTAATAGGTTCAGGCTATGAAGTTGCCCACGTCGATGTAGTGCTTGGAGAGAAGAGCGGAGCGGCTGGCTTAGCTTTTGTAAACGCTTTATCCAATCCATCCGCTGGACATACAGCCATGCTAGCCGTACTAAGGCCAAATCTACCGGTGAAGCCTAGCACTCTCATAGTGCCTAAAGTCACCGTTAGAAGTATGGAAGACTCTGAAAAGGTCTTCGGCCCAGCTCAAGCGGCTGTTGCTAAAGCCATAGCTGATGCAGTTGAAGAGGGGGTTATTCCAAGGGATAAGTGTGAAAACTGGGTTGTAATAGTCTCTGTCTTCGTGCATCCTAAGGCTAGAGACTTTAGGAGAATCTACCAGTTCAATTACGCCGCTACGAAGCTTGCCGTGAGAAGAGCGCTAAAAGAATATCCAACTGTTGAAAAGGTTCTCAAGGAGAAGGATAGAGCAGTCCACCCGATTATGGGGTTTAGAGTTAAAAAGCTTTGGAGTCCACCGTACCTGCAAGTAGCATTGGATTTGAGTAGTCTCGAGAAAGCCCTGGAAATAGTTAAACAACTACCTAGGAGTGAAAGAGTAATCCTTGAAGCTGGCACACCGCTCATAAAGGCCTACGGTGTTAAAGCCATTGAGAAGATTAGAGAAGTCTGGAGGGACGCATTCATAGTTGCAGACTTGAAAACAATGGATGTTGGGAGAGTTGAGGTTAAAGAAGCCGCCGACGCTACTGCAGACGCTGTTTGCATACTCGCCGCCGCATCTAAGACTACGATAGATAAAGCCATACTTGAAGCACGAAAACAGGGAGTCTACTCGATTCTAGATACTATGGAAGTTTCAGACCCGATAGCTAAAATTGAAACGCTAGAGTATAAGCCTGACGTAGTGCTTCTACACGTTAGCGCTGACGTTGAAAGAATGACAGCAGAGTCTGGTAAAACAGTCGAATATAAGTGGAACGAAATAGCTGAGATTAAAAGCCGTTTTAAAGTCCTCCTAGCAGTTGCAGGAGGTATAACCCCCAAAACCTCCGTCGAAGCCTTGAAAAACGGAGCAGATATAGTAGTGGTTGGAAGGTACATAATCGGAAGTGAAGAGCCGAGACGGGCTGCCGAGCAATTTCTAAACCTAATGCCACCAGAGCCGGATTTAATGAGGCTTACATTAGATGAAGATGAATCCATCGGTGAAATTTAACATCTTTAAATAGAGTTGAGGATGTTCTTCACGTAGTTTAAATCCCTCCTAGCCTGTTCTATTATCTCTCTAAGAGGCATTTCTTCGTATTCGCAGTGTATCGACACCGGACCTTTAAAACCAATAAGCTTAAGTATTTCAAACACCCCCCTCCACGGAACTAATCCTTCTCCAAGTGGTACTACTACGGCATTCCATGAACCGCCCCTTTTAATCCAAGCAAAGTCTTTCACCGCAACCATACGTATTCTCTCGCTTAACATGTCCATGCCCATGAGCCAACCAGCCAATCCACCTTCAACAACCATGTGACCGGGGTCTATGTACGCTCCTACGTAGTCTGGATTGAAGTCTCTGAGGATTTCTAACACGACAGCCGGCTCGGCTGTTAAAAACATGCCCGAGTGTGTATGTATAGCCGCCGTCACGTTGTACTTACGACTGAGTTTCTCTATCTCTCTTAGACTTCTACGGACGGCTTCCACTTGAGCCTTCAACTTCCCAAAACCTTCGTAAAGCCAATAACCAAGCTTCAAATACTTTATACCACACTCTGAAGCCACTTTAAAAGTCTCTTCCGCATATGGTTCTCTTGCATCCACAATCGACGTAGTTATCATTGGGACAGACAAGCCTTTAGACTTCAGAAGGTCAACGGCTTCTGGAAGTCTCTCTTCAACTTCACTAGGAGCTATATAGCCTCCAGGTCTAACCGTTAAATCTACACCCTCAAAGCCGATTTCAGACATAATGCTTGCGAACTCCGGTAGTGGAAGCTTCTGAAACATCTTAGCGAAGACTATTATCTCCATATCGACCCCCTTCAGATAGAAGACTTTATACGCTCCACGAGCTTCATGGTTTCAACGGCATCTTTAAAGTTTGTCTCAGGCATCTCATCATTCTTAATGCAATCTATGAAGTGTCTATTCTCTTGAAGATAGCCGTAGACTACATGGAAGTCTCTACATCCTCCCACTAAGTCCAGGTTCTTCAGAACCTCCGCTTCACCATACGATTTCCCTCCTCTAAGTATCAAAGCCTCCTGCTTTTCAGGCTCAAAGGGCAGGTTAACAAATGCATATAGAGCTTTAGAGTGCATTTCAAAGTAATGTACACGTCCACCTGAAGAATAGTTTGAGCATAAATGCCCTATACATCCATTCCTAAACTTTACGAGGGCGTTGAAACTGTTCATGTAATCCGCATAGAAGCGGCAAACGTAAGCCGTTACTTCATCCACTTCACCACCCATAAACCTCAAAGCATCAACAGCATGTATTACGTCAGCCACTAGATGGCTTACACGACCCCAAGGCTCAGGTTGACCTATCATATTCTTATGGAACACCGCCGTACAGTGCGTTATGGGACCGTTTTCCTCAACTATACGTTTAGCTTCTCTGAACACGGGTATAAACCTCCTGTTAAAGCCAACCATTGTCTTACAACCGTTCTTTTCAGCAACCTCAGCCATTTTCTCAGCATCTTCAACCGATACCCCAGGCGGCTTCTCTATGAACACGTGTAAACCGCGTTTAAGACAGTTGACGACGATACTGGTTAAAGGCTCAGCGTTCACGTAGTGGTCTGAAGGTATTGGAGCCATAATAACGTAAACAGCGTCTAGAGACACCTTTTCAAGCATAAGCCTATAATCTGTAAACCGCTGCTCAACATTATAACGGTCAGCAGTCTCTTTAAGCCTAGTTTCGTGTAAATCGCATATAGCAGCTATTTCAACGTCTCTAAAGCTGGCCAACGACGGGTAATGGACGCTATTAGCCATAGCTCCAGCACCTATAAATCCAACTCTTACAATATCCATGCCATTTAAAATCTAGCATAGGAGGATATAAAACATTCCCCTTAAAGTTTTTACGTGAATCCTCAAATAATAAGTGGTTGTGAAAGCCTTAGACGTATACGAGGTTTTATCTTCAGCTAAGCCAGAAGAATTGCGACATCCCTGTGAAAGCCTGGATTATGCCGACCACGTAGTTAAAACTACGATGATGGGCTATCCTCAGTTAGCCGCCGATAGTCTGTTAAACCCAGATTTAATAGGTAGATTGGCCGACGTCGTCGGAGCCATAATTAGACAGTTGAATTTGATGTTTATGGAGCCTATTTGGGTTAAGAAGAAGATGGAAGACCTCATTATTCAGAGGGGTAGAGCCTACGACGTTCTCCTCGAAATAGCGATAAACCTATTTGGTTTAGAAAGAGAGTGGGTTGGCTTTACCGATAGAGACGTTGAAGACACTCTGAAGATTATAAGGAATACGCTATCTCTCTGGGAGAACACTGAACGTAAAGATTTTGGAAGCGCTGAAGTAGCTAAAGCAGTTGTGAAGATGAAGATTGAAGATATGAAGAAGGTTATGCGCGGAGACCCCAGGGGTATAAAAAGCATGGTTGCTTCCATGGGAGAAAACGTTGAGAGGAAGCTCAAAGAAGACAATATCACTCTGAGCTTCCTAGACGCTTTAAGAGAGGAAATTCAAACCAACGTATACTACGTAATGTCTAAAAGAGGCATGTGTAGATTTGGAAATGACTACGCCCTCGGGCTGAGGTGGCTTAGAAGACTAGGCTACGTTCAAGTTTCAACAAACCCGGTTCTAGCGGCTATAGCCTATAGAGATGACCCAAGCCTTTGGAGTAAACTTGAAGACTACCTCAGGAAAAACCCAGACTACTTAAAGGGTATAGACGAACATCAAGACGAGCTTGCAATGTTGGCCACAATGTTGGCACTTTGGCCCAACATGGAAGTTTTCAGACCAGTATTCTACCTTAAAGAATTTTCAGATGGAATGATAAGCTATCAGTTGAACCCAAACGTCGCCGACAATGTCGATAGGAGCATTGAAGACGCTTTAAAAATCTACAAGGCGACTCAAGAGTACTTTATGAAGTACGACGAGTACCTCTTATGGGGCTGGTCGAAGGACGTTGAAAGAGGCAGACCAAATATAGTGTTTAAAGTCGCAGGAAGCAGTCCAGCAGCCATCGATATAACCAGCATTCTCGAAAGTCTTGGAATAGGTACAAACAATACGATAACGTTCACGGTCTCTCAAGAAGTCGCACTGATACTGGCTAAAATATGTGGAAGGGCTAAAGCTGTTAAGATGGGCATTAAAACTACTAAGGTCTACGAAACTAATATGGGTGGTAGACTTGAAGGGCATCTTAGAGAGGCTAAAGCAGCTCAGCTGATAATGGAGGCTTTAAAAAGGTTTGAAGACCCTGAAGCTAAACTTTTAGAATTCTGTAGAAAGCTTGGTGTACCAGCGGCTGATAAAACCGAAGCTTGGACTGGTGCTACAGGATGGGGATATAATTTCACGGCTAAAAGTTTAGAGGAGAAGGTTGTTTTAACGTCGTTCAACCAGTACTTGAAAACTTTAGACAATGAGCATTTGGCTAGTCTTTTAGTTGAAGCAAAGTTATTCGATTCTAAGGATAAGGCGTTGAATTACTTGATGGATTGGGAGGAGGCTATAAGACTCGCTGGGACTCTTGTAGCTCAAAGAGTTTGGTGGATCTTCTTCAGCTCTGAAAACAAGGTTAAGTGGATCAACTACTTAATCTCCGAGTATGGTTTGACCAGGGAAGAGGCTGAAAATGTTTTAAACGGTATAGATGTGCTACCAGCTTCCAAGAGGAGACCTATGGATACCCTCCTTACGCTGGCTAGGTGGAATATGACGAATACCGAATTTCCAGACCATCAGCTCAATGTTTTAAAGGAGTCGCAAAGTTATAACTTCAACCTTTCAAAATACGACAACGCTATAATGATGAAACATGACTATAGAATAGTCGAACTCCTCAGCCAATTGGACGATTTTGTTAAAGCATACGAGCTGACGCCAGATTTATCTGAACTACTTAGAAAAGTTGGCATAGAAGTTGGAGATATGGGCATTAGAGGACTAACATATAACGAGTGGGGAAGCTTCGGGTCCACCGTTAAAACCATGACAGGGTTCACTGAAGCATACAATAGCTTTAGAAGTAGAGTCGTTGAAACAGCTAGAAAAGTAGCTAAAACATTGAATATTTAACTCCTAAATCTCTTTTCTCTCAATTTTTCTTTTCAAACCAAATAAAAATATGTTTAATAGACAGATTCTCCCTTAAACTTATTAGAAGAAGATGCCTTCATTAACGCTTAAAGATAAGCGTACCGTCTTCCCTTTTACTGCTTTTGTAGACCAAGAGGATTTAAAACTCTCCCTGATTCTTAATGCTATAAACCCGCAAATAGGCGGTCTTCTAATAAGAGGAGAAAAGGGCTCGGGGAAAAGTACTATAGTTCGAGCTTTAGCCGACTTACTTCCGGAGATAAAGGTAGTAGACGGTTGTATTTTCAACTGCGACCCAGATAATCCAGCTGAAATGTGTGAAGAGTGCTTCCGAAGATTGAGGGAAGGCAACATTAAATACTCATTTAGAAAAATGAAGGTCATAACGGTTCCCCTAGGTGTTACTGAGGATAGGCTTATCGGGACTCTAGACATAGAGAAGACGCTTCGAGACGGAGTTAGAGTCTTCCAACCAGGTCTGCTTGCTGAAGCCAATAGAAATATACTGTACATAGACGAGGTAAACCTCCTCCCAGACCACATAGTAGACGACATTTTAGACGCAGCAGCCTCAGGATGGAATATAGTGGAAAGGGAGACGATATCCGTCGCACATCCTTCAAGATTCCTACTTGTCGGCACCATGAACCCTGAGGAGGGAGAACTACGGCCACAGCTCTTAGACAGATTCCCAATATCAGTCGCATCTACATCCGTAAAAGATGAAGAATTAAGGGCTGAAATCGTTAAGAGGAATCTAGAGTTTGAAGCAGACCCAGAAGGGTTTAGAGCAAAATATGAGCCTTTACAGGAGGACCTTAGAAGGAGGATAGTTGAAGCACGTAATATACTCTCAAAAGTTTTGATTCCAGATTCCATAGTTAGGCTTACGGTGAGGCTTTGCATAACACTAGACGTTGATGGACATAGACCCGACATAGTTATCCTTAAAACCGCGAAGACCTTAGCGGCTTTTGAAAATAAACCGATTGTTGACGCTTCCCACGTTAGAAGAGCCGCCCTCTTAGCGTTAATGCATAGGACACGAAGCGGTGGATTTAAAGAGCCAGCCTCGCGTGAAGAAATCCTCAAGACGTTCGACCAACTGTACAGCACCCTTTCTTGGGAGATAGTGCGAGAGATTTCACAAATATCTTCTAGCCGTGAATCCAGCTTAAAAGAAGGCCCATCCAAGCTGAGCTCAAAGCTTAAAAACGGTAGCTTAGAAGAACCTAGGCCTTCCACCAGTTCAGAGGAAGAGAAGATTACTCAGTTACATTCACGTAGTTTGGAGAAACACGGAACACGTAACGAAGAAATGGAGTCTAAAAGAAGGGATTCTAGTCGATTTTCAAGCCCTTTGGGAGTTTTCGGTGGCGGTAAAGGGTCTGGGAGTAGAGGGATTACTAGGTTTTTTCGACGGGCTAAGTCTCCGCCCAAAGACGGAGTAAAGGTGAAGACGAAGCCTTCAGAAGGCGTTGAATCCGAATGGTTGAAGAAAAGCTCAGAAGACCTCATTACAGTTTTGGGAGAAAAGCATATGGGTAGAGGTGTTTTCAGAGAACGAACATACGAAAGCGTAGGTGAAGTTAAAACCCTAGCATTACCCTCAACCCCTCTAAAACAAGCTAGGAGGAAGACGTTCTACCTCTCAGGTAGAAGAGCTCATACTTTAACCTACGCCACAGTCGGAAGATACGCGGGATACGAAAGCTATAGACGAGACGTTTATACGAGCTTAGCTCTAATACCCACCATTCAAACAGCCGTAGCTAATGGACACATATCCACTACGCAGTCTGGTGAATTGAGTATAAACGTTAAGCCTGAGGATTTAAAGGTTAAACTCCTATCTTCAAGGTCTATTCTAACAATAGTCTTCCTTTTAGATCTAAGCGATTCAATGGCAGACTACCTGCCCATAATATCAAAGGTTATACTGGGTCTCCACAGAGAAGCCTACACAAAACGTGATAAAGTCGGGGTCATAGCCTTCCAAGGGTTCAATGCCAAGGTTATTTCCCACCCGACTAGAAATCTACTAGTTGTAGCCAGGAAGGTCAGACGTTTAAAAGCAAGTGGATACACTCCACTCGCTAAAGGCCTTCAATCTGCTTTAGAGCTTATAAAAGCTGAAAAGAGGAGAAATAAAAACGTCCTACCTGTCGTAGTCCTCATAAGCGATGGCGCAGCAAACGTTCCCTTAAGTACGACCTTCGTAAGCCCGTTCTACTTAGACAGCTTGAGAAAGGCATATGAAGATGCCATATCTGTGGCCAAAAACCTAGCTATGATGCATATACCTGTAATTGCCATAGCACCATTTGGAGAAACGTTCCAATATGGACTTGATAGGACTGGCGTTGAACTCCTTAAAAGGATCGCAGATATAACCGGTGGAGACTTCTACGTTGTTTCAATGCCTAAGCCCAAGGAGTTCATACAACTTGTCAAAAAGAATGTCTTTCCCAACTATACAACCGATGAAGAAGTTAGAAGCATGTCTAGAGTTGTTAAAGACGCAATTACTTACTTTAGAAGAGCGAATATTAGAGGGAGCCTAGTCTTCTAAACTAGGCTTATACTCCATTACGATCACGCCGCGTTGGAAAATGTTTTAACATAGTTTGTCAAAGTATTCTCTGACCACTATGGAATATGGTATAGCAGTAGATTTAGGTGCAACAAACACAAGAGTTGCCGCTGGCACTGCGAAAGGCGAATTTATAGCGAGAATTTCAGAACGTACGAATCTATTTGAAGGCGCTGAAGCAGTAAGCCTCCAAGTAATATCGATGATCTGGAGGCTCCAAAACAAGGCTGGCCTAGACCCTAGGGATATGGTCGGTATAGGTGTCGGTGCATTCGGTCCTCAAGATCCAATTAGGGGTGGAATTGTAAAACCAGCTAATGCACCTTACGAATTTATACCTGTTAGAAAGCCTTTAGAAGATGCTTTCAAGGTTCCAGTAGAAGTTTACAACGACTGTGTCATATCCGTCATCGGTGAGAGGTTTTACGGTTTGGGGAAAAACGTAGACAACATTGTTTATATAACTATAAGCACAGGTATAGGTGCTGGCGTTTACGTAGACCGGCGGCTACTTCTAGGTAAAGACGGAAATGCCCATGAGATAGGCCACATAGTCGTAGATTGTGAAGGTAGACTTGTCTGCGGATGTGGTAAACGTGGACATTGGGAGGCTTACTGCTCTGGACGTAATATACCAAACTTTGCAAAGCTTATGATAGAAGCTAAAAACAAATTTGAAGACTTTATGAACAGCTACCTTTGGAAAGCTTCAAACGGCAGTTTAAACGGTATAACCGCGAAATCTGTTTATGACGGTGCTAAACTGAACGATAGACTCTGCATAGAGATAGTGGAAAACATAGGGGTTTTAAACGCTATGGGCGTAGCATCGGCCATAAACGTCTACGACCCAGACCTTGTGACTCTAGGTGGAGCTGTTACACTTAACAACGTCGAACATGTTTTGAACCCGATAAAACAACACTTCAAAGACTACATAGTTAACAGAGAGGCGGAGATAGCTGTAACACCTCTGGGTGACGATATAGGACTTTACGGCGCACTAGCCGCAGCCTTCAGACTGCATAAGAATATACCCTAGACTTTAAGTTTCGTTAAAAGCTCACAGGCTTTACACAGGTCTCCCGTAGCTGGACTTCCACATACACTGCATCTTCTAACCTGTGGAAACTCTACGCTCCGTTCAAGAGCCTCTGCTATCTTCTCAAAACTCTTCAAAAGGGTGAACATAATACCTGGATGTTTACTCTCCAGCTGATTTATTAAAGCTCTAATGTCAGATCTGAGCGATGAACCAGTATACGGACACTGTGTAGGTTGAAATTTAAACCCCATGAGAGCGGCGAATAGTGAAACTTCTTTTTCAGGTACAAAGACCATAGGTTTAACCCGTGTAGGGACTCCTGTGAATCTACTCTCCGTCACCGGGCCTGAAGCTATAAACCTGTAAATGTCTCCGTGAGCTAAGTTCAACACATACGTTTGAATGACATCGTCGAGGTTATGAGCTGTAGCTATTTTACCCAGTTTAAGGTCTTCAGAGGCCATATTCAAAGCTTTACGCCGTAAAATACCGCAGTAGACGCACGGCCTAGGTTTAAGCCCCTTATCAGAAGCTACTCTGACAAGCTCATCGAGCGTCATACCGAAGAGTTTTTTAAAACTGTATACGTGATGTGGAATCTTAAGCTTTCTACATGCTTCAGAAGCTATTTTTAAAGAGACTCTCCTGTAGCCTTTTATACCTTCATCTATCGTAACCGCTATGAGCTCAGCTTCTGGAAAAGCAGCCTCTATCTTAGACAGAATGTACAGTAACGTTAAGCTATCTTTCCCTCCTGAAAGAGCCAACCCTATTCTATCGTCTGGATTGAACATTCTATAGCGTTTTATCGCATAGTGCACCCTATCCTCTATGGATTTTAAGAAGTGTCTACGGCATAGGACTTCACCTGAGTATATTCTCCTGTAAACAGCCTCTCCACCGCACCTCTGACATTTGAGCAACATCATTCACCGCTTTATTTCAACTCAAAATTCTAAACCTCAGAAAAGTTAAACCCATGTTTAATACTAGAAGGCTTAGTGCGAAAACGTTCAGACAGAGTGTTGCAATATTCCTGAGTACACGGTTTTTTATCTTCACTAGAAACACTTCTACAAATCCATAGCCGTCTAAAGGATATACTGGCAACATGTTAAAGACCGCAAAAGCGACGTTTATATTGCATACATACATTAAGATTAAGTAGCATGTGAATGCCACAGGTTTAGGTATAAGATCCCCGAAGATCGAAGGACTGTATGGATATACGTAGAACCTCACGTTTAAACTCCCGTTGAATTCACCTAAAGAAACGTTGAAAACGCCCTTATCCGTTTTAACGACGACATTATCCGTTATGTTCAACTTACTGAGCTCTTTCAGCGGATTCTGATAAGGCGTTATGAAGGGTACTGAAGGCTTAGTCACTCCTACTTTAACCCCGTTTATCTCACTAACCAGGCTCCAGCTTTCTAAGCCAAGCTTGTAAAACGGACTATCAGGACTGACACTATAGACTAGGAGACCTTGAGGCTGTTGGAAAAGAACATTTAAAAGTATCAGCGTTATGGTGGCTACTGCGAGATTTGACGAGGGGCCAGACGACAGTGTTCTAAGCTTAGATAATGGTTTCGACCTCCTGAACGCTTCTTCATTCGGCTCTACAAAACCTCCAAAAATTATGAAAGCCGCAAGAATCCCCGACGATTCAACAGGTATATTTTCAAGTATAGCTGCAATACCATGCATCATCTCGTGGGCAGTGAGACCTATGATTATAGCTGGCAGAATGTAGATTAAAGGCTCAAACCCTACGGTTATGCCTGGTAGTATCGGCACCAGCCCTATTGCTTCTTCCGACTTCATGAACAATTTAAATATGTTCTCAGTGAGTGTATACGTTGAAAACAGTAGGAGTCCAAATCCTAAGAAAACGCTGAGCGTTGAAAAGTATTTCCAAGCCTCCTTATGCTTATTGGCTAAATCTACGAGGATCTTATTAAACCTAGCAGTCTTATACATGATTAGAAACGGCTTGATGTGAAGGTTTCTCCTGTCGAGCCTGAATATTCTAACGATTACGTAGATTACAAGCCATAGTAGCGAAATAACCGCTAAGTATATCCCGATACGTGTATATACGTTTAAGCTCAAAACTTCAACCTCCTCCTAGCCGGAGGATTTTTAGAAACTATTTCCTCCAAAACGCTCTCAAAATTCTCACCCTCGGTTAAAAGCCTCTTAACGAATAATCCTGTTCTTCCATGTTCATCTCTCCTCTTTAAAACTCTCACACGCTCTTCCACGACGGCTACGCTTATGCCCAGCTCTCTAGCCACTTCAGATTCAAACCCTTCAACTGGGTATTCAAGGTGCCCTGTATTCGTCGGTTTGATAAATGTGAGCCTTTTAGTACATCCAGGTACTCTCATATTCTCCCTCAATCCTCTAAGCCCCAACATACCGCCGAATCTGTAGAATTCAAGCTCTCTACTTTTAAAGCTTAGAAGCGGAAAGGTTACAGATATCTTCTCCCGCGGGTCTAAGTATATGTGAGCCTTAGGAGTATTGCTTGGAGTAGCCTGCGTTAAAACTCTACTAAAAATGTTGAAGCCCCTCATTAGTAGACGTGTCTCTATAACATGGCTTGGTATGGGCTGAAGAACAACGACGTCAATATCGCTGTCTTCATCTACATCTCCTCTAGCCACACTTCCGTGGATAAATCCCCTAATACTGAAGCTTTCCAAGGCTTCAAGCAGTTGTATAGCCTGCAATCTAAGCTTTCTTAAGATATCCCATCTCTCGGCTGAATATACGACTTCTAAGACTTCACGCAGTCTAATGGGTTTCTCAGCCATTTCTGAAAATATGTGGAGTTCATTCCCCTAATAAGGTTACCTTAACGTCCACCGTTCCAAACATCTGACCGATAGACGTAAAACTGAAGACTGAGCTTTATATGGGAGAAGTAATGTATAAAGCTTCGAGCAAACTCCTTTAGATGGGAGCGTTAGAATATATGAGCGTCTTCAGAGTGAGGATTCCAATCAATAGAGTTGGCGTTTTAATAGGGGCTAAGGGTGAGGTTAAACGTGCTATAGAGGATAAATGTCACGTAAGACTTAACATAGATAGCTCATCTGGAGACGTTGAGATAACACCAGCCGACGATGGAGATGTTTTAAGCCCACTCATAGCTAAAAACGTAGTTCTAGCCATAGGCCGCGGCTTCAGCCCAGAGAAAGCATTCAAGCTTTTAGAGGAAGATACAATGTTCGAGATTTTAGACCTTAGAAACGACTACGGTTTGAATGAAAATGCCATTAGAAGGATTCAGGGTAGAATAATAGGGCGCGAAGGTAAGGCTAGGAAG
>Ga0209080_1000493_pt1 | contig 26151 bp, 27 predicted proteins | sample JNZ110809AmetaG_FD_184123 | JGI IMG/M metagenome (GOLD analysis project Ga0209080, IMG submission 184123) | Hot spring microbial communities from Jinze hot spring, China to study Microbial Dark Matter (Phase II) - JNZ 110809A (SPAdes) (version 3) ...
ATTTAACCGTTACGGGCTTCATGGTTTTCATCACCCTTAAGGCTTGTAGAATCTTAAAAGTACAAGGACTTATTGAGGTACCCCGTAGAGGTATCATCTCGCTTTAAATAATTCCACTACATCGTAAAGTCTTAATTGAAAGATACTGTTCGATGGGTGTTAGTTCTATCTTCACTTTTCAACCCTCTTTTTATGTTCACTTCTGCTTAGTATTTCGCGTTTCTTCCAAACCTTCCTCATTATCAGCATGCGGGTCTTCCAATCATTCTCCTTCGAGTATTTAATGAACCATTTCACATCCTCCCCAGAAAGACTTACTACTTTCTTAAATAGTAGGGGCCATGAAACTTCCTTCGGCTTATACGTGTCTATGTACATAAACTCGATTAGGTAGTTCTCGGGAAGGCCTCGAATAAGCTCGTAAAGCTCGTTGAAGTCGGATTTCCCTAAAGCCCTCTCAACGTTTTTAGCCTGTTCTAGGCAGATTCCAAAGTAGTAATCGTAGTCTCCTAACCCATTGGATAGGAGAAAGTTAGGAGCGACTTTTTTCCATATAGCAGTGGACAACTTCGGGTTCTACTAAATTCGTATCAAAATTTTTACCGAAAACATCTTCATACGTCAATAGTGCGGCTAGCCTCTGCCTAACCATGGTCGTATACTTAGCTTCAATCAGCCTCGGACTTGTGGCAGGCTTAAGCTTCTCCTCGCTCCTCCAATCCTTATCTACAATTATTAATCCTAGCCTAAGAGTTTCAAGCATACTTTTCACTTTTCCTTCCTCGGAGATCGGCGGTAGAGCGAGATACACGTAGGGAAATATCGATTGGTATTCACGAGGTTGAGAAATAGCAACATCCATTACGGTCTTAGAGCCTACCTTTTTACCCTCCCCTACCCCCTTACACTCTACGGCCAAGGCGTCAATTTCATACTCATTAAGCCACTTAAACGCCACAATATCGGGCTTAAACCCGACATTAAACTTATCCTCAATAACCCGATAACCCTTATCCTCAAAGAATTTTCTAACACTCTTCTTAACTTGAGCCTCGGTAGGCAAAAAGGCACCTAACGGTCACTAGGTCTGAATACTTAAAATTTTTTACTTCATAGGACGGAGCCTCTTGCCTGGCTCAGGCTGGTATGACGCTGGTGCCTCGGTCACGATAAGCGCCGCACTGTCCTCGGGCTGGGCCTTTGAGCGCTGGTTTGGCTCCGGATCAGGATCATATTCTGGGGTGGCCTCCTCCGCCTCGATCATGGTAAACGGGCCGATAACGGAGACGGCGTACTTCTACACTTTCTCAATAGGCATTAGCCCGTTGAACGGCTCGGTGGCGCTGGGCGGAAGCGTTTCGACGACGGTCACTGTTACGCTTAGCGGCGGCCACAGCTCATCAATAACGGTCGGCCTCGGGCTTGCCCTTAGGCGCATGAGCCTCAGTCTAGGCTCGGCCTCGATTAGCTCGTCAGCGGCAAGCGCCTCATCGATAATGTCCATATTAACGAGCGCTTCGACGCCCGCTGGGATCTACAGGCATCACGATTACTAGTTCAGGAGGCGGATTATTGAAGACAGCAACGTACACGTTGGCAATCAACCTAGCGGCGACAGTAATGGAGACCGAGAAGGCATGGTACGGGTAGCCATGGACCCTAGTAGCCCTCATAGCCATGATGATAGCCCTTATTGTAAGGAGGTGAAGGGCTTAACTACTCATTGCTTAGTGGCCTTATTAAGGATTAACCCTTAAAATGGTGTGAGGCTACTTACGGAGTTAAGTTAACGTCCTCGGTGATTCGTGATGATATCTGATTTAAACGGCGTAATGAGCCTCGTTTCGCTATGTAAGGCTTTAAACGAGTTTTAGCGTTAACCTATTACCGCGTCCGTTGTAGGCTGCGATCCTATCCTCGCCGTAAGGGTACGCGATTATTATGAGTATCGCGCCGTAGGCTAAGTTTAAATCCTCCACGGAGGGCCTTAAGCTCCCCGATGGATGTGAGTGCGCGCTACCGATGATCGATGGATCGAAGGGAAGCATGAAGGATGGGAAGCTGGTGAAGCCGTAGCCGTAGTTAGCTAATGGTGGCACCAGTAATTCCTCGACTACCGCTTCACCCTTATGGAGGCTTCCTCGAAGTAGGAAAAGCGTTTCCCTAGGATGGGCGTTCCAAGCGGCTTCAATAATCGTTTCGAGGATGTCCCGCTTTAAAAGCACCCTCAATCTCTCACATCTAAATAGGCCCTAGGCCTCTTCCTATTAACGTTTCCATCGACAAAAAGCTTAAAACGAAGGACGCGTTGGCTACTTTTAGCGTAAAAAGCTCCTTATACCTTCAGCCGGGGTGGCCGAGTGGTCTAGGCGGCGGCCTGCAGAGCCGCTGTACGCGGGTTCGAATCCTGCCCCCGGCTCCATTTTCAGAGAAAAAAGCTAGAACTGAGCTCTTTTTTCGTCTAATTTTTGGGACATGACGACTTAAGGCTTAAGATGTAGTTTTTATCTGTTTTCTTTTATGCGTTAAGAGTTTGGTTAAGCGGCTGAGGCTTTTTGAGAGGAATAGGGTAAAGTTAGATGATTTATTAAAGCGAAGTTATTGGAAGAGAGTTAGAGGAACAAATGTTAGGGTTAGGCAGGCATTAGAGTACGGATGCCATTAATTCCTTCTATTTTCCAACGCATAAAGGGAATTCGAGGATTCGAATAAGGATGATAACCTATTCCCCGGCGCCAATACCCCTAGTTCTGGAGCCCTACACATAGTCTCTCCTTCCTCAATTAAACCATGTGAAAAATGTTTGACGGAAAAAGCCTTTCAGTAGTACACGATTACACGAGCTATGGCTTAGTAGGCTAAAAACTAATGGAAGATAACCCGGTATGCGTTATATTTAATGCAACTATTCACCTTTACCCATAGCTTCGGCACCGTTCTCGAGCCCGTCAAGCATTATATTTCCCGATGAAAATATAAATTACATTAGTAGCAGCTCGAGCGGTTTCAGTTCACCCTTTATTGGATCAACTTCCAGGCCCAGTTCCTCGAGTGTTACGACCCCTAAAAGATATACGTTTTCATCTCCAAAAACTGTTATAGAATACGTTTTTATATTGTTAATTTCTATGCCTATAATGCCTACCTCTTTCTCAAGAACTTGGTTATTAGCCAGCCTAAACCTTCTCCTCCCAATGCTTTTAACGCCCAGGGATTTGAGGAGGGATTCTGGTAAAACCGTGTAAATAGCGCCTGTATCGGCTAGAAGAGTAACTTCCCTAATGTTTTCCGGGCTCTCAACATTCCATACCTTGGCTTTAACCCTAATGAACCCCATGGATTACCCTTTAGATAACAACCGCCCTAAACGTTTAAACCTATTCTTCCTTTCCCTTATTGTGCTTAAGAATGAACAGACCTTTTTGTTAAAGAGATCGAAGAGAAAGGTATTTTGATTTTTAAACTACAAGAAAATCAAAATCGGGTTAGAGAGTCGATTAATGTTTATTAAGAGTCTGTTAACGATGAGAGCGCGTCCAAAAATTAGGAGCAGAAGCCCCTACTATTAATTATGTAATATGCTATTATTAGTTCAAATCCCGCTCCGCTTTTTACATAGCCCTTTAAAGGGGAAGACATTAACGCCTCGAAATAGATGCTTCTAAGATGAAGTCTGAAAGTGAGCCGCGGAATAAAACTGGGTACCTTTAACTGTTCACACTCTGGATCTATCACATCTCGGGCAGAACGTGTAGGGTTGAAGCGCTTCATAGCCGCAGTACTTACACTTAAAGGTTTTAACCTCGGGGAAGAGGGTGAAGGGGCGTCGCTGTATTTCGCCTTTACGCTCGTAGCTTTTAGCTACGTAGATGGCGGCTTCAAGCAGGATGATCATGGGGATGAAAAGTATGAAGTCGGCCACCGGGCCGCCGTCGGGGGTGATGAGCGCGGTTAATATGAATAGCCCGGCGTACACGTAAAGCCTATTTTTTGATATCAAGGAGGTGCTAATGAAGCCGAACCTAACTAGGAGTACGAAGACCGCTGGAATAGTGAAGGAGAGGCCGGTTAGCAGGACGGTGAGTATTACTAGCATGTAGAAGTCCATTAAGGCTACTAGGGGCTCGGCTCCGGCCATGTAGAAGAATATTAGAAGCGCCTTTAACAGTACGGGGACCAGTATGAAGTAGCCGAAGAAGGCGCCGCCTACGAAGAGACCGGTGAAAGCAGTCATGAAGCTGGTTAGGAGCTTCCTCTCATGGGGGTAGAGGGCCGGGTTTACGAACTTATAGGCCTCGTAAGCTATAACGGGCATACTAACGATGAGGCCGAAGAGGATTGAAGCCATAAAGTATAGTTTAAGGGGTGCTGAAAACTCAACGGCTACAAGGGTAACCTCAGCCGGTTTTACCTGCTCCTTAAGAAGCTTAAGGATTAACGCTACTAGCGGCTCATAGTTTTGCAGCGGGTTCACCGTCATCTGCCTTAAATCGGCGGGTATAATCATCATCGCCACGGTCGCAAAGGCAACACAGATCAAAACTACCTTAAGCCTTCTCCTTAACTCGTCTAGATGATTCCAGAGTGGTGCCTCTTTATCGGTGGACATGGATACCGGTAGCCCTTTTAGCTTTAAAAGCCAATCCCCCTGTAGGGGGATTTAACCTGTTTAACGGTTATGTTTTCCTCGCTTTCTCTACGATTTCCCGCGCTATTTGATCCTTGGTTTTACCCTCGGTGCTTATCCCGAGGGATTTAGCAACCTCTATTAGCTTATCATCCGAGGGCGCTGGCTGTATAGCTAAGGATTCAACACCTACCTCGCTAAGTTTTTGCGCTTTTTCAAACTCCCTTTTAGCGAGGCCGAGGGATCTCGCTAGCTGAGGAAGCTTCTGAGGCCCGTATAGGAATATCAGTATCACTATAACGCCTATAATTATCCATTCCCAGTTGTAAATCATAGGGGTCAACCTTAACTTAAGCCTTAGCCTATTTAAGGCTTTCCACGTTTAAGCCAGAAGGTTTTCGCCCCATTCTTTATCCCTTCGAGCTCTAGGCGCCATTATAAGGATTGCTCTAGCCATAGGTTATAGCCCGCTTAAGTAAGCAACTTGATCTGAAAACCGTTAAACCGAGGAAGTCTTTCAAAGCTGGCTTTAAGTTAAGTTTTAAAGCTTTAATTGTTTAGTTAGAAGGCGGTGAAAGCTTGAAGGCCGTGGTTATGGCTGGGGGTTTTGGTACTAGGCTACGCCCTTTAACCTTTACGAGGCCGAAGCCTATGATACCGCTGGTTAATAAACCTATCCTACGCCACGCTGTCGACTTACTCTGTAGCCACGGCTTTAAAGATCTGGTGTTTACCGTCTGCTACGGTAAGGAGGTGGTTTCCCAGTACTTCGAAGGTGATTCCTACGCGCATATAGAGTACTCGGTGGAGGATAAACCTATGGGGACGGCTGGCGGCGTTGGAAAGTTGAGGCGTCAGCTTAAAGAGGCGTTCCTAGTTTTTAGCGGCGACCTTATTACCGACGTCGATTTAACGTCCCTCGTTAAAACCCATAAGGAGAAAGGCGGGATAGCCACCATGGTTTTAACGCCGGTCACGGACCCGCGGCGCTACGGAATAGCCTCTTTAACCGGTGAAGGTAGGATCTCGAGGTTTTTAGAGAAGCCTAGGGCTGATGAAGTTTTCAGCAACCTTATTAACGCCGGTATCTACGTTTTCGAGCCCGAGGTTTTCAACTATATACCTGAGGGTAAAGCCGTTGATTTCTCTAAGGACGTAATACCGGCCATACTTAAGGACGGCGGTGAGGTCTACGGCTTCATGCATAATGGTTACTGGAACGACGTAGGAAACTTGGAAACCTACCTCCTAGTAACCAAGGAGGCGATGGACCGTAAAGTATCACTATCAATCCCCGGTAGATATATGGGGTCGCGGATCTGGATGGCTGAAGAAGTTGAAATACCTCGAAGCTCCAAGGTGGTAGGCCCAGCTGTCATCGGAAGTAACGTAAAGGTAGGGGGTAATGTAGAGCTGCGGAACTATGTAGTAATAGGTGATAACGTGGAGTTAGGCAACGACGTAAAAGTTGAAAACTCCATAATCTTCGACCGCGTTACTGTTGGAAGCGGCGCGAAGCTAAGGAACGTTATAGTAGGGTCATCCTGCGTAATAGGTAGAAACGCGATCCTTGAGCATTGCGCCTTAGGCGACGAGGCCAACGTAGGCGATGAAGCCCAGGTACGCCCAAGCATAATAAGGATAGCCCCCTACCTAAACATAGCCTCTAAGAGCCTTATCTACACTGATACCATGTCCCCATAGAGGGAGGCTGGGAAGCCTTAACGAGCCCTCCAATGGTTGGAGCTAAGGCTCATTACTTCTCTTTAAACATGAGAAATGAAGCCAGCTTAAAGAAAGCAATGATCAAGAACCATCCAGCTTCTTGCACGTTTATCCACGGATTTAAGCTAAGGCCTCTTAAAAGAGCTATTACAAGAAAAAGGCGTTTACGGTGGGTAGAAGGCTATATCAGAATATGCTCCCTGAGCAGAATAACCCTATAATGCACATTTGGCCCTTAGTCAAAGTCGCATTGAAGAATACGGTGCCCGTGAGGCCTGGAGATATTATAGTTTCACCATAGTTACCCAATGAATCTCGCATGCCCCACTGTCCTGACCTGACACTGCCAGCGCAAGCAGTAGAGTTAAATGTAACTCTGGTTCCGTTTAGGTAGACATCAGTGACTATAACATCAAGCGTGCCCGCGCTTCTAACGGTTACATTCATTACGTAAAACCATTTATTACCTGATTGGTGATGGCCTCCGTTATGCTTAATCACGTTTTCCGCTAGTATTAGCGCTCCTGTTCTTCCCATTGCATGGTTGTGAAGCTCGTGGTCCAAGCGTATATGATGATGGCTGTGGCAAAGGTAATAACTATGAGTAGAGTAGTAGAGTGGCTAGAACCGGAGAAATACCCTTACTATCTCTCAACACCTTCAACTCCGCCTTTAAGAGGCGGAGGAAACTCTTATTTAAGTGTCGTTTTTGATTAAATGACGGGCTTAGCGTTCACGTTGACCTCTAGGCGTTAAAGTTAAAAGGTAGTTACGAATGCTTTGAGTCTGTTGGAGGTTTGAGTGTTGGTTAAGATTAGGTGGATGGGCCATGCGTGCTTCGAGATTAAGGATAAAGTCACTCTAGTTACTGATCCGCACGATGGGTATTCGTTAGGTTTGCCTAAGCCTAAAGCTGAGGCTGATTTAGTGCTTATTTCGCATAGCCACTTCGACCACGCCGATGGAAGAAGCTTAGTATGTAAGCCTAATGCTTTAATCATAGATGAGCCCGGCTTCCACAATGTTTTAGGGGTTAAGGTTAAGGGGGTTAAAACGTACCACGACGAACGACGTGGAGCTCAGCGTGGCGTTAACATCGTCTATACGTTCGAGATGGATGGGCTTAAGCTATGTCATGCAGGGGATCTAGGGCACATACTAACCGATGAGCAGGCCGCCGAGGTGGGTAGTGTCGACGTGCTCTTCATCCCTGTCGGAGGCGTTTACACGATTGACGCTAGAGGGGCTAATGAGGTGGTTAAACAGCTTAAACCTAGGGTGGTGATCCCTATGCATTACAAGGTGAAGGGGCTTACATTGCCAATATCAGGCGTTGAACCATTCCTTAAGGGTAAGCCGAGGTTGAAAATACTCGATAAGTTAGAGTACGAGTTAACTAAGGAGACACTACCGGATGAAGTTGAAATAGTCGTTTTCAAACCGCCTTAAATACTAGGCCTGCTTCCATCGTTAAGCCTAGCTAAGCTTACACCGTTAATCTGAGCCGCGTTACCCACTTACTTAACGTGATGCTTACATCCCGCTTCCCGGACTCTAACCATACATTTCTAGCGGTACGGATGTAACGGCGGGCTTTTCATGAAACGGTAGCGTTAGAGGAGGAGCGCCTAATCCTTTAACTTACGATTTCCTTATAGACCTTATCGCCTTCGCGGACTTTGCCTTCAACCCTTAAACCTATTTTGTCGCCGGGCTTAGCTATGCTTACTGGTTTCTTCTCTATCTGCATGGATTCAACCTTCTGCTTTATGTTCGTAGTCTTACCCTCAATAACTATCTCATCGCCTAGCTTTAGTTCGTCTACAAGGCTGACTACCGCTACGCTTATCCTGCTAAAGTAGTGTTCTACGGTACCTACGAGCTTCCTAACCTCCAACCTAAGTCACCATCAGCTCATAATGGGCTAAGCAGGCTTAAAAGCTTACTGCTTAAAGTTAAGCCCTTAAAGATCCGGCGTGGAAAGACGGGTTAACCATGGCTTTTAGGCGGGGAAACGTGTACCGTTACCTTCAACGTCGAGTTGGCGGCGAGAGACGTTACGCGTGGATTAACTGAGTGTTTACGTGTAGCGGCCTAGTTGGACGCGTAATTAACTCGTGGACGGGCCGCGTTAAACGCTTACGAGTACATTGAGGGTTATCGATGTAGAAGCTCAGGGCTTCAGTGTTAGCTGGTTAGGAAGAGCGGCGTAATGTAGGTCTTCGCTTTAAGCTACGTATGTACTCGGTGAGTTTAATGGCGTCTTTGGTTTCGGCTACGTCGTGTGTACGTATTAAGTGTGCTCCTTCGTAGACGGCTATGGTGGTAGCCGCTAAGGAGCCGTAGAGCCTATCTTCAGGCTTCTCCTTATGGAGGATGAAGCCTATGAAGCTCTTCCTTGAAACCCCAACGCATATAGGTCTTCCCAGCGGCTTAAGGCGTTGAAGGTTAAGTATTACTTCGCAATCCCACTCGTACCAAGGCTTCTCAGGGTACCTAAAGAAGCCGATACCCGGATCCACTACCACCCCATTTTCAGGTATTCCTGCTTTACGCGCTATTTCTAGGCTCTCCTTAAGCGCGTTTAAAACCCTCTCTATAGGGGTTCCGGCGGTTGGTTTAAGCTCCTTAGCCATGAGTACCGCTGATACCGAGTGTTCGGCTATCGTTTTAGCCATGTTGGGGTCGTCCTTTAACCCTGATACGTCGTTAATGATCGTCGCACCGGCCTTTATCGCCGCTTCAGCAACCTTAGCCTTCGTGGTATCAGCCGAGACGGGTAGTTGAACAGCGCTTTTCACGGCTTCAATCGCGCTAGTTATACGCCTTACTTCCTCCTCGACCGGTATCCATGTTTTTAGGTAGGGCGCCGTGGATTTCGCGCCTACATCGATAACCTCGGCTCCTTCAACTGCTTGACGCTTAGCTGTTTCAGCTATTTGCTCGCAGGTTTGCTTAACCGATCCCTTATAGAAGGATTCAGGGCTAACGTTAATAACGCCCATTAAGCGTACTGGGTACCTATCACCAACCTTTAACCCCGCTAAATCGGCTTCGACTTCCACGGTTTAGCGGCCGTTGAAGCCAGTTTATAAGTCTTTCCTCATGAGAGGAGGAAGGCTATTATAGGCGTTATGAAGGCTTCAACCGCCGCGGCTAACGCTAGAACCGGTAGGATGATCGTTGCATATGTTTTTAACCCGAGTTTAAGCTTACTTTTCAACTGACTTTTACGCTTAAAAAGCTTCCTCCAAGCTTCAAACCCTACCTCGAAGCCTAAGCCGCTGGCTAGTATAATAGCGGGGATTTCGAGTACGCCGTGAGGCGCTAAGCTGGCAACAGTGAGGATTAAGCCTTTAAACCTAAGCGTATGGTAAGCTACGAATCCTAGGATGAGGCCATTACCGATAGTGAATAGGAGAGGGAATAGGCATAACGCGAAGCCTAGGAGGACTACAAGTAAGGCTTTAACCGCGTTATTAACTAGGATAAGTAGCATTAACTCTAAGGGGCTTAAACTGAAGAAGGGCTTAAAGACGCTTTTAAGCTCCCTTAAAACCCCGTTCCCCCCTGGCTCAAGGTAGGAGGCGAACCAGTACCCAGCTATTATCGAAGATGCGAATAGAAGGGCGGCGAAAGCAATTCCCCCTCTAGGTAGGGATGGCAAGGCCTACACCGGTTAAAAGGTAGGCTTTAACCCTTATTAAGCAAATTGGCTAGAGAGGCTTTAAAGCGTGCTTAATAGTTACTATTAACCGCGTCTAATGATCGTTTGAATGATCCCGTATCTGCTACCAATCTTGAAGCCAGCGCTGATGGTTCAACGAAGACCTTGACGGAGCGCCCTCTAAATTTTCGGCCGACCTTTCAAAGCTTAAGTTAGAAGTTCTCTTCCATAGACAATTTTCACTTCAAGTTCCTTCGCTTCCGCTTTTAAGTATTCTAACGCTTGTTTCACCGCGTTACCTACTGCTAATACTTTTAATTTAGCCTTCTTACCTGTAACCTTTTCAGCTACCTCCACCCTTTTTAGGAGCTTTTCTAATTCCCTTTTAGCTTCGTCTACATCGCCCAGGTAAAGCGTAGCTTCACCGATCGTTAAAGGATCGTCGCAAAAGATGTTTACTTCGTATAGGACTCCTTGATATAGTAATACTTTCCTCCCTACTTCAGCCTTAGGGAAGCCCATACCTTCAAGCATTAGCTTAACAAACGAAGCCGCGTAATGCTCCAAAGTAACACCCAAAGCCTTACCGAAACTCTCAAAGGAAACCCTAAGCTTCAACTGATCCTCCCTTAACCCTTTAACCTCCTCCCAAAGCCTTAACTGATCCTCCCTTAACCCTTTAACCTCCTCCCAAAGCCTATTTACGCTATCCCAAAGCTTATTTTGTCCTTCACGAAGAGCTTTAACCTCTTCCCAAAGCCTCTTTAAGCTTGCTTCCATCGCGTCAAGCCTTTTCAATAATTCCAAGATGCCGAGCCTACCGGCTACGAGATATCGAAACTCGGTATCAACTTCTAATAGCTCTAAAAGCTTTGACTTAAGCTCTTTAAGCTCCAACTCGGAAGCCTCAAGCGAATACGTAGTGAAAGTATAAAAAGCTTTACGTTGGAGAAGGTAGGGATCGAACACTGTTAAACCGAGTAAAGTCGTACGCGGGAGGAAGCGATGGCTTCATTGAAGGGGACGTTGTAAATACTGAGGAAAACCGTTTGAAGTTATCTGTAGGTTAAGGCTTCTCTTTAGTGAGGTTAATAGGAAGCTGCGCTTAGAATTATACGTGGAGGTTTAAACCATGTTAACGGTTTGACGCTTACCTGGATAAGTTTTCGCTATGTATATGTCTAATACTAGATTAGGTTTAGAGGTTTATGCTCTTTTAAGGGGTTCTTTAACCCTTTAAGGCTTCGTTTTAACCTCCCATTCGCACCAGAGGTGTTTTGGATGTTTATCCGGAGGAGCGTACTTACATTCGACCTCGATGTTCTCATCTATGACTTTAGCGAAGTTCGTTAACTCCTTCTGATGCATTGGTTTACACGGGAACTCGGGGAGGCCGTGCCTCCTTCTTGCTTCCTGCGGTGGACAGTGCGGGGTTTTTATTATTAAGCTACCTTCCCTTCTTCGTATTCGATGGGATATTATGATGCTCCACGGGTAAAGGTTGAAGGCTTTACGGAAGCCTTCCAACCCGCCTTTAACGTTAAACTTCTCCTTTAAGTCCCTTGCGGCTATCCTTCCAATGCTTGACCATATCTTTTCATTTATCTCTACCGCTGCCTCCATTCCGAACCGTTCCTCCACGTTTAAGAACCAGAAGGCATCAATTAGCCTATAATGCTTTAAGAGAAATTCCACGTACTTCTCTAGGTCCTTCTTAGTCTTTAGGAGCTTCCTTATGGATATAACCACATCCACTACCTCTTAACACCTTTAAGTTATTCTAATATGGATATAAAGGTAGCTGTAAGCCTAGTTGAGGCTAAATACGCTAATAGTAGGCGTGGTAGACCGCGTTATCCCTTACGTTCCATGTTGTTGGCTTTAACGTTCATGCGTTTTGAGGCTATACCTTCTGATATAAGCCTTCTCTGATACGCCTTTAAAGGTGTAGGTGGGTTAATAAGGTTTTGAAGCTTACGTACTCACGGTGGTTAAGAGTGGTTTGGGAGGCCGATCTAGCCGAGAGGCTGAAGCGGAGCCTTAAGCCGCTCCGACCGATAACGCCTTCTAAGGGTGAGGGCTGGGCGGCGGTAGCGGCTATTTTAAGGAGGGGGAGGGCTGGGATTGAAGCGCTCTTTATTAAGAGGAGGGAGCGGCCGGAGGATCCTTGGTCCGGCCAAGTGGCATTCCCTGGAGGGGGTTTCGCGAAGGATGATGGAAACACGCTTAACAGCGTTACGCGGGAGGTTGAAGAGGAGGTTGGCCTTAGGCTCGGCGTCGATGCCGAAGCGGTCGGGATGCTTAATATAGCTTCACCCCTTAATAGGCCTCAGTTAAAGGTAGCACCTTACGTAGCGTTGCTTAAAAGGGAGGTTAAGCTTAACCCGGGGGTTGAAGTTGATCGTACGTTCTGGGCGCCTTTAGCTGAGCTTCGGGAGGACGTCGTGGAGGTTAACGTTAAGGGTGAAAGGCTGAAGGTGAAGGCTTACCGTTACGGTGGGGAGGTCATCTGGGGTATGACGGCGAGACTTGTGGAGGAGCTTATTAAAGCGTTAGGTGGAAGCCTTAACCTTTAACGTAAGCCTCAGCTTAGCCCTTCCAATCATGCTTCAATCCTTACACGCGACATCATAGGCTTACGTTAAACTTCCTTTAATGCTAGAGACGTTCTCAAGTAGAAAAATCTTAAACTACTCTAAGTTCTTTTCCGTAAAGTTTCGGTTTAGGATTACACGAATTAACCGCTGCGGCAATCCATCCGATCCCATATTCACGGCTTTAGGGTTTCCCTCTTTAATTTCAGCTTATCAACTGGAATACCTCATTCTTCACGAAGTTGAAGAACTCGTGCTCGTTAACGCGGCTAAACACGGTTACGACGCTGTTCCTAGTTATACCGACTACGTATCCGTACCTCCTCGAGGAGGCTACTACGTACCATATTTGCCCATGGCTTAAATACTCGTTATATAGGCTTGTATTCTTTAGGTCCGGCCCGTATAGGCTTAGCTTGTCTATGTTGGGTATGTCGACGTTATCGAAGAATATGACCTTCGTTTCAGCGGGGTTTTGCTCGTGGTACTGCTTAAGGGCTTCGGGAGGTATTCTAGCTTCAACTATTCCGCCTACCACTATGAATAGTAGCTTACTAAGCTCGTTAGCTACGAAGTTAGCCTTGTTCTTCTTACCCAGCACGGTTAGTAGGACCTCATTACCCCTACGTGTAAACATGAAGGGGGCCTCCACGGTTCTAACTACGGGCACCACTTCACCCCTTCTAGGTATATGGAGGACTACATCTTTGGAGTATACGCCTTTAAGCTCGTCGTTTATCAGGTTTAAGTTAAATACCTCGGTTAGAAGGTTGAAGCGGTGCGGCTCCTCCACGTATTCCTCCTCAATTCTATAGCCTCGAAGCTTATGGGCTATCTCAGCGATGGTTAACGGTTCTCGAAGCTTAAAAACCTTACCGGCTAAAACCAAGCTTAACCCCCTCCAATATACTGTTTGATGAACTTAAACTTTAAGTAGTTCCATCAGCTTAACCTTTAAGCCGCGCCGCATGAAGCTCCTAACGAGCCTTAACTCGTTAACGGTGTTAACGTTTATTAAAGGTGGCTTCAGCCTTAGTAGGAGGTATCTCTGTTCAAGTGTTGGACGCTCTATGAGGCGGCCGTCAATCACGTTAACGCCGATAGGCGTCGCCGCTACACCTTTAACGTTAACCTCGTAACATGGTTTAATACCGAGCTTTTCATAGTCCTTAACGGGCGCTAATAAGGCTAAAGCGGGCTTTCTAATCGACTCGTAACAGTCTACCGCGACGTCCACTAGCTGGCCTGTTAACTGGGGTAGGTCGGCTGAGGCTATAAGCGTTGAAGCTACGTTTAGCTTAACGACGGCATACCTTAAATCCTCGATATAGCCAAGCCCTGGGGCTTCTAAAACCTCGAAGCCCATCCGCTTAATGAAGCGCCGCGTTTTAGGGGTACGTACGCTTACCACGACGAAGACCTTATTTACCCTACTGGAGGAGTTTAAAGCCTTTAAGACCCACTGGATCATGGGTTTCCCGTGGACTTTAACCATGGGCTTCTCTACGTTTAACGCTAGCCTCCGTGCTTCCCCGCCCGCCATGATTAGGGCCGTCACCTTCATAGGGACGCCTTCATAACCGTTAACGCAACTATTAAGGAGGCGGTTCTCGATATTTCGTTCATAGCCCCTAGGACGTCGCCCGTGATCCCGCCGAAGAGCTTAACGGCTATACCGGTTAAGGTTAAAGCTGTTAACGCGGCTGTTAACAGCATAAGGATACCGATGGAGCTTAACGCTACGAAGGCTAAGGCCGTTGATAAGGCGACGGCCACCGTCAACCTAAGTAAGCCTTTCCTCCCCCGCATCGCTTCAACGAACGGCCTATTAAGGCCGGGGTAAGCGGATTTACCGGCTTTAGCGCCAACAACCATTGATAGCTTAGCGGAAACCTCGGCAGTGAAAACTGCGTGTAAAACCGTGTTCGGGCTTAGCTCGGCTACTGCTAAGACGTTGGCGATTAAAACCGTAGAGGCGACGGCTAACCCTCCAGCCCCCGTTCGCTGGTCGTGCATTGCCTTCATCCTTGCCTCCGGGGTTCCTTGAACCATGAGGGCGTCGCCGAAGTCTAGCAGGCCGTCGAAGTGATGAGCCCCGGTTAAGACGATTAGTAGGCCTGTAGTAAGTAGTCCTACGAGGCTTTTAGGCAGTATAAGGCTGAAGGTTAAGGCGGCCGCACCGGCTATGAGGCCTAGGAGGGCCCCTATGAGGGGGAATAGGTGTATATTGGCCGCGGCCTCTTCAATATCGCCTTCTTCAACCTTAACCGGTATCACCGTTAAGAAGCCTAGTAGGGCCTTTAAGCCTCGCAAGCCTCCATCAACCGTTAACGCTTCTTTAAAGCCTCCTTTAACAGTTTCGAGTACATGTTGGATGAAGCGCCCGCGATTAAGGCTGCTAACGCGTCGTCCATGAAGGGCCCCATCCTCCCTATGATGCCAGGTTTAACCCTATCGAACCTTACGTACTCGAAGATCCCCTTGCTTCCAGCTATGTAGTCCGCTATGGCCATGCCTAGTATCTCGTCAGCTAGAAGGTGGACCGGATCCTTTGAAAACGTCTGCGCCGGTAGGCCTGGTATTAGTCCTCGATAGCCGTCGTCCTCGATCCTTGAGGCTGCGAGTATTAACGCTGCGATGTTTACGTCGGATAAGGCCTCCTCTAAGAACTGCTTTAAGGTTTCCTCGGCTGTTTTAACGCTACCCATGGAGGGGTGGTGGACGTAGAGCTCCATCCCCGCTTTAACCAGCTGTTCAACGTTGATCCCGCGCTCCTCAAGCCTTTTAACCAGTGGCCTATTAGGCGTTAAGCCCTCCTGAGCCTCGACGGCCTTAATCGTAGCCTCCCTAACCGTTCTAGCTATGGTTAAGCCTAACTCCGTACCCGTTCCACAGTACTTAAAGCGTTTACCACGCTCTGTACACGCTATTGCTAAAGCATCCGTAGTAGTCCCGGTGGCTAAACGTCCGACGCGGCTACGTACGTCTAAATCAGTTAACGCTACACATTTAGCTTCAATGGCCGTTTTAACAGCTTCAACCATACATCCATCAGTTAGATCGGCGTCCACTAACACCACCGTATTTATGGTTCCCAACCCGCCCATCGACGCTTCACCGGCGGCTACGGCGTTAGATAGACCAGCCGTCACCAGTACCGCTACGGATACGTCGTTTACGGTGAGTTTTGAGAAGCCGAACCTCTTAACGTCGGCGGCGGTCATAAAGCCGACGGTGGGCTCGGGGAGTTTAAGCGACGTAACCACCTTGACGAGGTATTCCTCCGGGTTTGAGTGGTTGAAGTCCTTTGAGACTTGGTGGTTAATTATGGATGAAGCCCTTTGAAGCCCGCCGTTGAGGACTGCGGAGCTTAAGGTTTTAAGCTTTCGACGCGAAACGACCATTAGGTTGCTATCTACGACTTCGGCTTCAACCCCTTCAATACCTAAATCCAGCTTCAACCATACCACGTCCATCTTAAGCCGATGAGTTCAACGGTTAAAAAGGCTTCAAAGAGTTCAACGGTTAAGAGTAAGGGTAGGACTATGAGGAGGGTGAATAGGGTTGCGGTTACATACATCATCCTCAAGGCCTCATATATATGAGCTGCCTTAGGTAGATCGCGTCTCTCGTTAACCGTGTAGTAGCCTACCTTTTCGAGTTTTACGTTTAACGCTCCAGCCATCGCTGAAATAGGCCAGCCCGCGTTTAAACTCGTGGTTTTACGCCTATTGACCGCTACGGCTTCCATAGCTCCCCTCCAGTTCAAGCGTAGTAGCCACGCCGCTACCACCATTAGTAGGCTGGTTAACCTGGCCGGGACGTAGTTGATAAGAGTGTCGAGCCGGGCTGAGAACCAGCCTATATCGATGTGTTCGGGGTCCTTATAGCCCACCATGGAGTCAAGCGTGCTTACTAAGCGGTGGAAGACTGCTCCGGGGAGGCCGAGTAGGGTGTAGAGGAAGAGTGTTGACGTGAAGCCGTCTACTAAGCCTTCAGCCACGGTTTCAACGGCCGCTGAAGCTACGTATCCTTCGCTAAGCCTCGAAGTATTACGCCTAACGGTTAATGAAACCCTACGTTTAGCCTCCTCTAAATCGCCGTTTTCGAGGGCTATGGCTACCGGTTTTACGTGGAGCTTCATGGACTTCAAGGCGAAGGTGGGCTTAAGCGCTAAACCTAAAAGTAGGGCTTGGAGCATCGGGTTTAACGAGCTTTGAAGCGTTACGGAGAAGAATACGGCTGGAAGCATAAAGACCGCGATCACCGTTAAAGCCAGCAGGACGCCTTTAAGCCTCCTTCGCGATCCCCTGTTTAAAACGTTTTTCAGCCTCGAAGTCAATCTTCCAACCCAGACGACTGGATGCAGCTTTAACGGAGGTTCGCCGAGGAGCGTATCTATTAGTAACGATAGGAGGAGCCCCAGCATGAATACTTCAACCCCCGTTAACTTCAACTTTTTTCAACCGCCCGCCTTAACGCTTTAAGGCAGAACTCGTTTTCACGTCTGGATCTAATGGAGAGCCTAACGTAGAACTTATCGAGACCTTTAAAGGTGCTACAATCCCTTATTAGCACCCGCTGCTTTAAGGCTTCCCGCTTTAACCGTGAAGACGTTAAACCGCATCCTTCAACGTTGACCAGTACGAAGTTCGCGTTCGACGTTAACGGTTTAAAGCCGTTAACCATGCTTAACTCTTCAAGCATAAAGGGCCTCTCGCTCTTAATGAGTTGCCTCGCTCTTTCAACGTGGCCCGGGTCCTGCAAAGCTGCGGCAGCAGCCACCTGGTCTAGGAGGCTTACGCTCCAAGGTATTCCGGACTTCAATAGAAGCCTAATTACCTCCTCCGACGCTACGGCGTAACCAACCCTTACCCCCGGTATTCCATATGGCTTCGTTATGGACCTTAAAACTAGGAGGTTTAACCGTTTAACGGCCTCCTTAATCAGCGTATAGGTTGATGGTTGATCGGTGAACTCGATGAAGCTCTCGTCTAAGACTACGTAAATCCCTCTATCCGAGGCTGCCTCCACTAGTTCTAAGATGGTTTTAGCGGGCGTTAAACTACCCGTAGGGTTATTAGGGTTGCAGACGAATAACGCTTTAACCCGTTTACTCATGGATTTAACCGCGCCGTCGAAGTCTGGAGCCGTTAAGCCTTTAGCATAAACGTATAACGGTTTACCGCCGTACCTCTTAACCGCAGCCTCATACTCGCCGTAGGTAGGCGCTAAGATAATGGCTTCGCCGCGTCTAACGAAAAGCTCCGCGAAAAGGTATATGAGCCCCGTTACGCCGTTGCCAACGGCTACGTTGACACTATTTACGCCTATCCAACGCGCTATCAACCTTCTTAAGCTTAAGGCTTTAAGGTCCGGGTAAAACCTAGCGTTTAAGTAGTTCTCGGTTAAAGCCTTTAACACCGTCGGCGGAGGCCCTAGAGGGTTAACGTTTGAACTGAAATCTAACACTTCGTTAACGCTTACCCTTAAAAGCCTTGAGGCGCTCCATACGTCGCCGCCGTGAACGCACCGTGGCAATCCACGCCGTGGGACGGTTAGAGGCAAGGTGTCACCTTCACGGTAGGATTTAAATCCTACAATCTAGGAGCATACTTATAAGCATCGAGGCGCTTAAGGGGGAGGTTAATGCGTCGGTAGAACATTATCCTTCGGCTTCATCCGTAGCTTCTCCGCAGCTTGAAGGCGTAGGGCTCCATTTAGCGGAGTTCATCATCGGGTTGAGGAGCAGATTGGAGCGTAGCGTAAAGCGGAATAGGGCTGAAGCGCTGCTACTATCAGGCGGCCTTGATACTAGCGTTTTAGCCGTTCTCGCCGTTCAAAGCTATACTATAGAGGCTGTAACGGTAGCTTACGCTGAAGCTGAAGCCCCCGACCTATACTATTCTAAGCTCGTAGCTGAACTGTTAGGGATGAAAAGGTACGTTAAGCTTTTCACCACTCAGGAGGCTATAGAGGCCGTTAGAAGCGTTATTGAGGTATGTAAAACCTTTGACCCTATGGAGCTACGTAATAGCGTACCCATCCTCATAGCGTTAAGCTACGCTAAGCAGCTCGGCTTTAAAAGCGTTATGACCGGCGACGGAGGTGATGAACTCTTCGCCGGCTATTCTTATATGTACGTCATGCCCCTCGACGAGCTTGAACATCACATTAAGGACTTAGTTAAACGGTGGTCCTTTTCAGCTAAACCCTTAGCTAGCCGTGTGGGCGTAGAGGTTAAACAGCCCTATACGGATCTCGAGGTCGTTGAGTACGCGTTAAACGTACCGGCTAGGCTTAAGGTAGGCGTAAGGAACCGTGAAACCTACGGTAAATGGATCCTACGTAAAGCCTTCGAGGACCTACTACCCGAAGAGGTTGTTTGGAGGAGGAAGGACCCGATAGAGGTTGGAAGTGGTTCATCGGCTCTAGGTAAGGCCTTCTCATCCATGGTGACGCCGCGAGAATACGAAGGGCTAATGAAGAACGTTAAGCTTAGAGATTACGAGCAGGCATACTACTTTAAGGTGTTCATGGAGCTCGTAGGCGAAATACCTCAGCCTAAACCCGGCGAGAAGACGTGTCCTACATGTAAAGCCGGCGTACCTATTACCACGAAGTACTGTAGGGTATGTGGAGCCTACCCGGTATGATGGAGTGCTGACCGAAACTACGGGTTAAAGGCGGGACGGATGAAGGCGGCGGCCTTGTTTTCGGGCGGTAAGGATTCTACGTACGCCATCTATAAAGCTTTAACCCAAGGCTATGAAGTCGAATACTTAATCCATAACCACTTCGACTTCCCAAGGCCATCCCCCCACACCGTAAATATCCACTTGGTTGAAATGATAGCGGATTCGATAGGTATTCGATTGGTTAAGAGGCGGTTGGATAAGGGTAAGGAGAAGGAACAGTTAAGCGCGCTGATAAAAGGGTTAAGTGTAAACGTGTTGGTAGCCGGCGACCTATATATTGAGGGCCACTTGAAGTGGCTACTCGAAGTTTGTAGGGACGCGGGCGTAAGGCTTTACGAGCCCTTATGGCTAAACGATTCAAAACGTTCAGAGCAGGTTTTAATCGAGGAGTTACGGTACGGCTTCAAACCCTTCATCTGCGGCGTTGACACTAGGCGCCTTGAAGCACGATTCCTAGGGAGGAAGATGGACTTTGAGTTAGCCCAGGAAATAGTAGGGTTAGCTAGGCAGCGGGGTTTTGACCCATGCGGAGAGAACGGGGAATACCATACGCTAGTATTGGACGGCCCCATGTTCAAAAAGCCCATAACCGTAACCGGCTATAAGGTTATTGAAAGCGGAAGCTACGCTTACCTAGTGGTGGACGTCGAATAGAGCTTTTCGACGGAAAGAATTTAACCCTCTTAAAGCCTACGCTTATTGTAGCGATGATTGGCCATTGCATGCCTGACCTATGATGTATGACTCCAATGATGAGCTACGAAGAAACGTTAATTCGTATAAACACCCTTAAGCTACCGGGGTTAGGCGTCGAACCTAAAGGATTCGTCCATGGGAGGAGTTAAGAGACGTACTCATATAGATAAGCCTAATACTAATACCATGATCAATGCTCATCTTGCTTAAATGGTTCTATTCGTACTCGCGGCTTAACCCTACTCCTCCACCGGGTTCACGCGGGCTGATGGATTACTTAATATGAAATTGACGAAAACTACGTGATTAAGCTATAGGGCGCCGTAAAGCATATCTTCATTAAAGCGCGTGGTTTATGAGTTACTGGGTGGTTTAAGTGGAGGTGAAGCGTTAAGGTGGTTGAAGGAGGTGGAGGAAGAACTTAAGACCGCTGATATAGGAGTGCAAGGTATAACGCTAACCGCTTCCCCCTAAATGCCTCAAGGCCCTATTATTAATATTAGTTTAATGGCAACTTTAATTAAGCCGTTAACGTAGAGACTGATGGTGGAGAAAGCCCATTATCAGCCTGAAGGGTTAAGGATGGGAATACGGGTCCTTATGGTTGGTAGGAGGCCATCGATAGCTTTAAATGAGTTAAGGAGGTACTGGGGCGAGGTGGATGTGGCTAAAGCGCCTAAAACCCCTTTTAAGAGGTACGATCTCGTTGTAGCGCAAGAGCCTTCGAGGCGCTGCGGGTTGCCAGCCTACCTTCATGCTTCCCTCTACGGTGAAAGGTGGATATGCGAGGTACATGGCGAATACCTTCAATACTTGAAGCTACCTGAGTTAGCGTTAGCTAAGTGGTTGTTAAGAAGGGCTGACGCCGTAAGGGCCGTGAATAAAGGTATAGCCTACGCGCTTAAAAGGTTTGGCGTAAAGAACGTCCTCTACGCCCCCTCCGTTTACGTAAATACTGAGCTGTTCCACCCATTAACCCCCCATGAGAAAAGGGAGAGGCTAGTGCTTTTCGTAGGTCGCTTCGTCTTTGAGAAAGGATTTGATTTACTCTTTAAGTCCTTTAAGGTCCTGCTAAAGAAGATGCCCGACGCTAAGCTCAGGTTGATAGGGCGTGGGCCTGAGGCGAATAGGATACTAGGCTACGTTAAGTCCTTGGAGCTCGGCGGGAGGGTTGAGCTTATAGGATGGTTACCTCAATCGGAGCTAGTGAAACACTACAATGAAGCATCTGTTTACGCGTGTACGTCGAAGTTTGAAGGAGGCCCACGTACATTATTCGAGGCTTGCGCTTGCGAAACCCCGTTTGTATCGACTCCGGTGGGCGTTGTGAAGGATGTAGCGACTAACGGTAAGGAGGGGTTCATTACAGAGGGGGACCCACTACTGTTTGCTAAACGCCTCGAAACCCTACTTAACGATGTAAAGCTACGCGAGGAAATGGGTAAACAGGCTCGGATGCTCGTATTGAAGCATTTCGAATGGACTAAGGCGGTTAAACGTTACGCTTTAACCTACATTGACTTCTTAAAGAGGTTTAAATAATGCTTCGCTTTCACCATCCACTCGGCTTCCCTTCTGAAAGGACGCTCTGCGGCCAACGCGTTAAGGCGAACGTTAACGTAGGTTTATCCGAGGAAAATGCATCTGGAGGAGAAGTTAAGCTTCCACTTATTTTCAATTTCTTCAGTAGCCTTAAGCGTGGAAGCCCCTTAAAGCTTAACGGTTAATTCCCCTATACTACGGCATACCCCTCCTTCCCACTCCGTAGTAGATTGCGCCAAGCCTAACGGCTTCATCCTTATCCAGTACGTTAACCGCGTCCACTACTATCGGTGGAGGTTTAAGCCAGTTAAAGACGTCGGGTAGCTTCATACCCTTAATCTGCGGATGTCCAACACCTATTAATAGGCAGTCGGCGCCATTAACGGCCTCCTCAAGGCTCTTTGAAGCCTTAACCCCTAGTACCTCCTCGTTTACGAAGAATGGGTCGTATATGGATATTGAGACTTGTAGGCCCTTCAGCCTATCTATTACCCGCTTCATCGGCGAGTTCTGAAGGTCCTTAACGTTCGCCTTATATGATACGCCGAGTACCGCTACCTTAGAGCCTCTCAAGGTTTTCCCGGCCTCGTTTAAAGCCTCCATAACCAACCCCACTACGTGATCCGGCATCCTATCGTTCACCTCCCTTGCCATCCTCACTAAGTAGGGTACGCATCCCACCTTCAACCCCTCCTGAATGAGGTAGTAGGGATTAGCGGGTAAGCAAGGCCCTCCAACGCCGGGCCCGGGGTAGTGCGGCATGAAGTTCCACTTGGTTTTACAGGCTTCAATAACCTCGATTACGTCTATGTCGAGCTTTTCGTAGAGTAGGGCGAGTTCGTTCATTAACGCTATGTTCACGTCCCTAAAGATGTTCTCAGTCAGCTTAACCGCGTTAGCAGTCTTAGGGTCGCTCACGGTTATAACTTTAACCCCGTACGCCTCCCTATATATCGTGGCGATAACCTTCGCGCTCTTATCGTTAATGCCGCCTACAACGCGGGGCACCGTTTTTAAGCATTCAAGTATCCTCGATGGATCAGCCCTCTCAGGGCAGCTAGCTAGCCCGAAGTCAACCCCAGCCTTAAACCCTCCGGATTCAAGTATCGGGGTTATTAAGCTTTCAACGGCCCCCGGCCCAACCGTGCTTTCAATGGCTATTATACAGCCCTTACGCATGTTAAGGGCTATGGTACGGCACGCCGACCTTATAGCTGAGTAATCTGGCACCCTATTTTCGTCAACCGGCGTTGGTACGCAAACCATTACGACGTCGGAGGCGTTAATGGCTTGAGCGGCGTTAAGGGTAGCCTTAAGCCTACCAGCCTTAACCACCTTGCTTAACAGTTCGTTAAGCCCTGGTTCATCCTCAAACTTGGAGGAGCCTAGGTTTACGAGGCGAACGGTCTCCTCATTGACGTCGACGCCGACCACGTTAAAGCCGGCGTTAGCGATGAAGGCTGCGGTGGGTAAACCTATCCTCCCCAACCCTATGACGCAGAACTTTAAGGCTTTAGAGCGTAGCGCCTCTACTAGCTCCTCCTCGGTAGCCTCCATTAGGTTCAAGGTTCTACGCCTCTAAACCGTTCCACGGCTGGCTTTAAGCCTTTCTAAAGCTAAATGGCTTCATCTATCGTTACTGAAGGATTTTCATGCTAAACGACTAACTAATGTTTTAATAGGTAGCTTTAGAGTAAGCTAAGCTGAAGCGTGGGTTTACCGGTGAAGGTCCTTTTAATATCGCCTAGAGTTACGGGTATTGGCGGTATAGCGCAGCATGTAGCGGAGCTGGCACAAAGGCTTAGGGGGCGTGGGTTTAGGGTGGACGTGATTTCATGTGAGAACACCCTCCATATACCAGTTAAGGGCCTTATGAACCCGAGCTTCGCTTTAACGTCAGCGCTTAAAACCTACTTTAAGATCCCGTACCCGCCTGAGCCCTACGACGTGGTTCACGCCCATAGCTTACCGTCCGCGTTAGCCATGAAGGCTGCTTGGGCCAATCGGAGGATACTTACTTTACACGGCGCTTACTCGGAGGGGGTTAAGGTGCTTCACGGAACCCTTCTAGGGAGGGGTGCGGCGTGGTTTGAGGCTAAGGCGTTTAAATGGGCGGATAGGGTTAGTGTCGTATCTAAGAGGGTTAAGGAGTACTACGCGGCGAAGGGATTTAGGAACGTCGAGTATATCCCCAACGCGATAAACGTCGACGGCCTAGCTGAAGGGGAGGTTAAGCTTTACGGTAAGCAGGTGATTTACGCTGGCAGGTTATCGAGGGAGAAGGGTTTAGACCTTCTAATAGAGGCCTTTAAGCTCCTCCCCGAGGACTACCACCTTTTAATAGTTGGTGAAGGTCCGCAGCACCACTTCCTAGAGCGTATAGCTAAGGACTATAAGCGTATTCACTTCCTAGGTTATAAGCCTAGAGACGAAGTAATAAGGCTACTTAGAGGCTCTAACGCCTTCGTCCTACCTTCAAGGCAGGAGGGATTAAGCACCGTAATCCTTGAAGCTATGGCCGTCGAGACACCAGTAATAGCTACAAGCGTAGGCGGCAACGTAGAGTTAGTGAAACACGGAGAAACGGGGTTACTAGTACCACCTGAAAACCCTAAGGCGATAGCTGAAGCCATACGCCTCGTGGTGGAAAACGACGACCTAGCTAGAACCCTGACCTCAACAGCTAGCATATACGTAGCTAAAAACTACAGCTGGGAAGCAGTACTCGACAAGTACCTAAAGCTTTACACGGATTGAACAGATGCGCAATTCAAGGTTCGCCTCCTAGGTTACGTTTGTCGTGATCATCGTTCCGGATTAGCTCCGAGCTTAACGATCAGAAATACTCAGCTTTTTCGCTACCGTAAACCAATAAACCAAAACCTCTACGAAAACGTCATAACGCTTGAAGCTCCCTACGGCTAAAGCAGGGGGGATCTTCCTTTTTCTGCCTAAGGCTTCATCATACGGAGTTCTAGGCTACGTAAAAACGCTTCTTAACCGTTAAATAGATCTGTTAATCGGACGCTTAGAAGAAAGAGGCGGGGTAAATTTTTAAGTCTAATTAATAAACAAAATCCTAATTGATTGATATGAACCTGACAATAGAGGCCCGTATCGGAAAGAAATATGCTATTTACCTGCCCAAGGCCGTGGTTGAAGCCCTTCACCTTAAAGAGGGGGAAGGGTGCTAGTTCTAATCGTTTAAAAAGCTTTAAGCCTTAAAGAGGCTGAAGCGGGGCATAAACTCGGACCTACTGAAGCTAAGGTTTTAGAATCGGTGTGGGTAGGGTATGGAGTTTAATAGCTATTCTGAGGTTGAGGACGCCTCCATTCCCCCTTAAATCGGCTACGGATCGTTATAAACGATCTTAGACGCTGCATTCACTATGGGCACGTTTTCGTCAAGAAGTAATGTATCTTGATTCGCGTAAAGTAAGCCTTCCATTTAAACGTGTTTCTAACCCTACGTGTATTATAAGGTCCCTTAAAACTATGGAGGCCATCCATAAATATGGTGTTTGACGATTAAAGCTGTGTGATTACGTTGGAAACGGCTCAGCTCGTGGACGTATTCCCCGACTTGGTTAAGGTGTGCCTCGGCGAGGTTAAGGCAGACTTAGTCCTTAAGGATTGCTGCTTAGTTAACGTTGCTTCAGGCGAGCTACTGGAGGATGTTGATATCACCGTTAAACGGCGTAGGATAGCTTACGTAGGTAGTTCCGCGGATCATACTATTGGGGGTAGTACGAAGGTTTTAAGCGTTAAAGGCGGCTTCGTAGCCCCAGGCTTTATCGACGCCCATACCCATATAGACCTTTTCTGTACTCCTACGGAGCAGACTAGCATATTCCTAATCCACGGTACGACCGCGGTTTTCGCGGAGCCAGATGAACTAGTAAGCGTACTAGGATTTAAGGGGTTAGAGCTATTCGCCGACGAAGTGAGAAGGCTCCCTTTAAGGGTATTCATGATGGTTCCCCTAGTTACGCCTCAAGACCCTGAGCTTAGCTCAATTAAGCCCCTAACCTTAGAGGAGTACGAGTACGCCTTGACGTGGCCGGACGTGGTAGGGCTGGGTGAAGCCGTTGCTTGGCCCCTAATACTTAAGTGTAATAGCTACTATCTTGAAAGGTTTAGGTTGGCGCTTAAGCGCGGTAAGGTTATCGAGGGACATACAGCAGGCGCGAAAAACCTTAAGCTAGTAGCCTGCGCCTGCTCCGGCATATCTTCCTGCCACGAGCCCGTAGACGCCGATCAGGCGTTAGCTAGGTTAAGGCTTGGGCTCTTCCTAATGGTGCGCGAGGGATCTTTAAGGCGCGACTTAACGGCCATACTCCCCGCCCTCCTTAAGCGTAAGGTTGACTTGAGTAACGCCGCCTTCGCCACCGATTGGGTGGACCCGGTCGATTTAACGGAGCTAGGCTACATGGACTACGTGGTTAAGGAGGCCGTGGAGCACGGCTTAGACCCCGTTAAAGCTATACAGATGGCCACCATAAACCCCGCCAAGCACTTTAGGGTAGACGACCAAGTAGGGTTAGTAGCTCCGGGTAGGCTTGCAGACCTAGTCGTATTGAAGAGCCTAGAGAAGGTGGAGGT
>Ga0209080_1000499_pt1 | contig 25853 bp, 25 predicted proteins | sample JNZ110809AmetaG_FD_184123 | JGI IMG/M metagenome (GOLD analysis project Ga0209080, IMG submission 184123) | Hot spring microbial communities from Jinze hot spring, China to study Microbial Dark Matter (Phase II) - JNZ 110809A (SPAdes) (version 3) ...
GAACCCGCGAACCCCGCCGTGGCAGGGCGGTATCTTACCAGGCTAGACCACCACCGCATCTAGAAGGAAGAAAGCTTAGGGGGAGATATAAGCTTTAATTTTTAAGTTTATTCAGTTAAAAGCTCCACTTTCATCGTATCTTTCTGGTATCTTGTGACTCTGACTATTCCATTTACTTCGAGTTTAAGAAGTATCTTCATAAGCTGGTTGAAGCTGAGCTCTTCATATTGTTCTTTGAGTTTTTCAAAGATTTCTTTGTCTGTTAGTCCGCCCGGGTTTTTGATTAAAAGCTCTACTACGGCTGTGTGCAACGGAATCCTCATGTTTTCACGTAACTGGAGTTGCTGGTCTAGTTAGTTTGATTTGCTGCTGGAAGATTGACCTATACCATTTATCTAAGTCTGGAGTTATTGAGGGCTTGATAACTTCCATAACCTTTCTGAAGTCCTCCATTTTAACTTTCCCACCGGTTTCGGGGTTTCTCCTGATAGCGTTCATAGCAGCTTCCCTACATATTGCTGCTATATCAGCACCAGTATAACCCTCTGTCATAGCAGCAAGTTTTTCAAGGCTTACATCATCGTCTAGAGGCATGTTCTTAGTATGTATTTTTAAAATTTGAAGCCTAGTCTTTTCGTCCGGGGGAGGCACGTATATCAACCTGTCGAATCTACCAGGTCTTAAGATAGCCGGGTCAACCATGTCGGGCCGGTTAGTAGCAGCTAAGACTACTACGTTCTCAAGTGTTTCAATACCGTCGAGTTCTGTTAAAAGTTGGCTTATAACGCGTTCAGTAACCCCTGAATCTCCAAATCTAGCCCCTCTCGGAGGGACAAGAGAATCTATTTCGTCGAAGAATATTACGGCTGGAGCAGCCATCCTAGCCTTTCTAAAGATCTCTCTAATGGCTCTCTCCGACTCTCCAACCCACTTGCTGAAAACCTCAGGTCCTTTTATACTGATGAAGTTTGCTTCACTTTCAGTGGCTACTGCTTTTGCCAGTAGTGTCTTACCACATCCTGGAGGACCGTAGAGTAGAACACCCTTAGGAGGCTTAATACCCATGTTTTCGAAAAGTTTAGGATTCTTTAAAGGCCATTCCACGCTCTCCCTAAGCTGTTGTTTGACGTCTTCTAAGCCTCCTATTTCATCCCAGTGCACTGTCGGAACTTCAACTTCAACTTCCCTCATCGCTGTAGGAGTTATCTCTCTGTATGCCTGCATGAAGTCACTCATGTTTACAACCATCTCCTCTAAAACCTCTGGTGGTATTGTAGGCTCTTCCAAGTTTATTTTTGGGAGATATCTTCGAAGGGCTTTCATAGCTGCTTCTCTACATAATGCTGCTATATCGGCACCAGTGTATCCATGTGTTATTTCAGCCAGTTTATTCAAATCCACGTCTTCAGCTAGAGGCATTCCTCTAGTGTGTATTTGGAGGATTTCATAGCGGCCGTTCTTATCTGGTATTCCGATTTCAATCTCTCTATCGAATCTACCTGGTCTTCTCAAAGCAGGGTCTAGTGCATTGACTCTATTCGTAGCACCTATGACTATGACATTTCCACGACTCTCTAAACCGTCCATCAACGCGAGTAGTTGCGCTACAACCCTACGTTCAACTTCACCTGTGACTTCTTCACGTTTGGGAGCTATAGCGTCGATTTCATCTATGAATATTATGCTAGGCGCATTCTCCTGAGCTTTTTGAAAGATCTCTCTAAGTCTAGCTTCAGATTCACCGTAAAATTTACTCATGATCTCAGGTCCATTTATACTGAAGAAGTTTGCTTCACTCTCATTTGCTACTGCTTTTGCCAGTAGTGTCTTACCACATCCTGGAGGACCGTAGAGTAGAACACCCTTAGGAGGCTCTATACCAAGTCTCTGGAAGAGCTCTGGATGTCTAAGCGGTAGTTCAACCATCTCCCTAATCTTCTGTATGGCTTCCTTCAATCCACCTATATCTTCATACGTGACCCGTATGAGGCCAGTCTTCTCAGGAACTGGTTCAGATAGGACTTGAACGTTTGTCCTAGAAGTAATTATAACAATACCATGTGGAATCGTTTTAGTTACACGGAAGTGGACTGCACTTCCGAATATTGAAACTTGAATAGTGTCTCCTGCGACTAATGGCGCTTCGAGAATACGATTTTTAACGAACTCGTAGAAACTCTGGTCTACGCCAGGAATTGTCACATTAACGGGTGCGAGGGTTACAGATTGAGCTTCTCTAACAACAGCCTTCCTAACAGATACATACTCATTTATGGAGACCCCTGCGTTCTTCCTGGTTATCCCATCCATACGTATTATGTTTTTGCCAGCATCCTCTGGATATGCAGGCCATACAACGGCTGCGGTCGACCTCTTACCCTTAATCTCTACGATATCTCCAGGAGTCACTTCTAAATACTCCATTGTTTTCGCATCTATCCTAACCTTCCATCTTCCAACATCCCTCTGATGACTTACTTCTGCAACTCTAAGTTTAATCTCCTTAGCCATAATCTCACTCTTTTTAGGGTTTTCCAAAGCAAAAAGTGCTTTCGAATTATTTAACTCTATCGGAGAGTCCTACATCTAAGACTAGCTGCTAAGGCTAAGTTGAATCTTCTATAGAATTACGATTGCGTAAAAGCTCTACTATCAATCACCATTTAAGCGTCAAGTACGTTTAAATCTTATGCGGTAGACCATGTTTACTTTAAAAGTTTTGTGGCTTAAAAGTATATATGGTGTATGCGAAGTGAATGTATAATGTGAAGTCTAAAGTCTTAGTATTGCTCGTTCTTTTGGTCGCAGGTTTTCCAGTTGGTCTCTACGGTTATGGCTATGTGAAGACAGCTGAAGTCTTGAATAAGTCGCTAGAAACCATGGATGTGACGAGTTTTAAAGTCTTAGATGTATCACTACTTCCTCCAACGGCAGAGGTTGAAGTGATGCTAACTATTGAAAACCCTACGGATACATCCATCACTCTCAAATCAGTCTACTTTGAAGTATTTTTAGAAGATGTTAAGCTTGGAGAAGTAGTAACCGTTGGCAAACCTCTCCCGTCCAAAGGCGTTGCAACATTGGAAGGCGTGATGCGTATAAGAGCAAGTGTAATTCTAACGGCGATTAGAGACTACATGGAGCGTGGAAGTATAACTCTGAGGATTACTGGAAGCGTGACAGCATCTGCGACTTATCTATTCGTAACCGTAAGTCGTGACGCCTCAGTAAACTTGACGCGCGAATATAAACGTTATTGAAATGATTCTAAACTAAAGGCACAACCTCCACTTCTCACCTTGAGAATCGACCATTTTACTTAGGAAGGATGCCACACGGCCTTAGAATACAGCTTTAAGTGTTTGTCTTAAGTTTCTGAAGGTGTTTTCTCGAGTCTATATTATACCTCCTTAGGCTGAGTTTATCCACTACAGTTTACTCTGACAAGTTTATAAGCTGATGACGTGTTATTCGGTTTGATGTCTTAGGAGTGTGTTGAACCTATGTCTGAAGATAAAATCCCTACATCCGAGAAGTTGAAGGTTTTAGATAGTATTACAATCTATAAGACGGCTAAATGGTGGTCCGCAGTGGTCTTAGTTGAATCCTTCGGTAGAAGGCAAATAGCGATGTATGTCTGGTTAAATAGGAACGGCAGGTGGAGGCGTAACCAAAAGTTTACAATTCACAGTAAGGCGGAGTGGAGTCAGGTTAAAGAAGCCATTGAAAAATTCATTCCTCAATTAGTTATGTAAACTTCTAGCTTCATAGTCATAACCTGTAGAAGGGGTTTTGAGGATTTTTCCTCGAATCCCTGAAAGTGCATCGAATGGGGGTATTAGCTTAAAAGTTTGGCTACGAATAACACTATGAAGCTACTCAGTGGGACTGTTATGTTGTCGTCTATTACGTATTCACCGATTTTCTCGAAGTGTTCTATTAGGCTTGCTATTGAGGCTGCCACTAGTCCTGATATTGGGCTACTTATGTTGCTACTTAGGAAGTAGCCTATTGGAGCACATATTAGGAACATCGCTAGGTTTCCACTCCAATGCTTCGTCCTCTTCTTAAAGAGGAAGTTTCGAACTATTCCTGTTACTCCGTCACCCCAGCTCATGAAGAGTAGCGGTATTGCTGGTAGCCAGAAGCTTCCACCTGCTAAAACCCAGCCTATACCTATCATTAAAGCCCACATTAAGCTGAAGTTTACCTCGTATATGTTGCTCGGGTCTTGAAACCAGTACATGAGTTTTCCTGTTTTATGGGGTATGTAACATAACAGGGCTAGTACTAGTCCTAGGGTTGATGGGATGATGGGTGTTTTGAAGATGTTAAACATCGGTATTAGGAGCGCTACGAGCCCTCCGGCTAGTATATGTATGATCTTCCTGGCGAAGTATACTCCGACGTAGTGGGCTTTTTCGTCGATGCCTAATTTTGATTCTGCTTTCCTCTTCACCATTTCATAGGATTTCTTAGATATTACTAGGACTACTGTTAAAACCCATGCGAATAGAATTGAAGCGTATAAAATTTCATCTAGCATTTTCCCCATCTCTATCTATAGTTTGAACATATTAAAAATTTCTATGGTTGTTTGCCTGTTTAAAGCGAAATTGTTAAATCTGAGGATATTTACCATTTTCACGGGTTTGATGAGCAACGATGTTTTGGATCGTATAGCTGTGAGGAATCCAGATTTAGAGTGGAGTATTGAGCCCACTGGTGAAACTGCTGTAACAGTTAAACGGAGGGGTTTCTTTGGAACTAAGGCTAAGAAGTATATTTTCGATGAAATTGGCTCCTACGTTTTAAGGCTTATGGACGGGAGGAGGACACTTAGAGAAATCGCTCAAATACTCGCTTCTGAGAAGAATATGGACATTAGACAGGCTGAGGCCAGCTTGGTAAGTTACGTTAACCAGCTTCAGAGTAGGGGTGTGATAAAACTTCTACCAGCAGGTGGAAACGTTAAAATATGTCGAAGTTGCGGGAGGGAAATACCTTTAGAGGCCATCTACTGTCCATACTGCGGTATCAAACAGTTTTAAACAGTTATTAGCCTGTTAATCGGTTTTCATAGTAGAGGCGTATCTATGCCCAGGCTAGATTGGAGAGAGTACCTTTCTATGCTTGAGAAAAGCCCTTCTTCGCTGAGCAGAACCATTAACAGCTTAATGCCGCGAGACCCACTTAGAATACCGAGGAGTATTCAAATTTTCAAATTGAACTATTCTCTCTGGAACTTCCAAGAGGAGGTTTTAAACCGTATAGCAGGTTCGACTCTAATACTTGGACTTCCCACTGGCCTAGGTAAGACCTATATTGCCGGTGCTTATCTTATGAGAGAGTCTCAAGTTAAACCAATTAGAGTGCTTTTTCTAGTACCTTCAATACCTTTAGGTGTCCAACAGACTCTTTTCGCGAGAAGTATGCTCGAGGTTAAACACGCATACTTCATATCTGGAGCCATGCCCCCTGAGAAAAGGCTCAAACTTGGTGTTTGGAATTGGGAGTTCATAGTTTGTACACCTCAAACCGTTTACAACGACCTGCTTACACCGTTTCAAGATTATTTTAATGAGGCTAGGAAGACTAGCGACCCAGTGAATTTTCTTAGAGGTGTGTTTCAAAAGCCTCCCCTATCTTTTGATGTGGTCGTTGCAGACGAATGTCAGAATTACATAGGTGAAACCGATGGCTACAGCATACTCCTTGCGGCTAAAGCCTGCAACCTTAAAATATTGGCTTTAAGTGCTACGCCCCATTTACACTCGACTAAGAGGCTTGAAGAGCTTAAGAGGATTTTCGAAAAGATTGAAGTAGTTTCCGTTGAAGAGGATGCCGTAAAAGCCATTATACCTAGAAGGGCTTTAAAAATCATTAGAGTGGATTCTCCTCCATCTCTTCTCGAACTTTACAAAGCATTGGGTTCTATTGTTGACTCTTATAGGAGTAGGATTTTGGAAATCTACGGTGAGAATCACCTTAACGAAGTTTGCAGGAGGCATGGGCTATGTTTGAATATGCGTATTCTTGAGAATCTCAGGAAGCGTGTCGTAGAAGATGGAGCTAGTAGTGTTTTGGGCTATAGGGCTTGGAGGAATACCGATCTGCAGAAGCCTCTTAAGGAGTTTAAGGAGGCTTCTACTGTTGAGCTTTTCAGGAGGGCTTTAATGGAGTGTAGAAATCATAAGCATGATGCTGTTTTAACGCTTCTTGAAACTGTAGATTACAGTAAGGCTATAGTATTCACGGAGTCTATAAGGGCTGCTAAACAGCTTGGTTTGAAACTCATCGAAAAAATGGGTTTTGAAAACGTCTCCATACTTGTCGGTAAGGAGGATATGAGCCCCGAGCATCAAGCTTCAGCTCTACTACATTTCAGTAAAACTGCTAGAGTGCTTGTAGCTACTTCTGTTGCCGAAGAGGGGCTTGATATTCCATCGGCTGATGTTGAGATTTGGGTTGACCCTCCTAGTAATCCTAAGAAGTGGATTCAAAGATTTGGTAGAGTACTTAGACAGCCTAAAGGTAAGAAGGAGGCGCGCGTCTATGCTCTAGTTACTAAGGGTACTCATGAAGAGGCTAAGCTACGTAGAGTCCTTAGAATTTCTGAGAGAGTTTACGGTTTTACCCAGAGAGTTTCAGTTGAAACCCTTAAACTTAGGTCGAATTTTCAAAAGAGTTTAAAAGGATTTACGTAATGAATGTTCTTTTAGATGTAATTCAATGTCTATGGACGAGTTTCTCACAGGCGTCTTCAGAAGATTGGAGCCTGAGGATTTTAGAGTTTTAACAGCTGTTGAACTCGGCATGGTCAGCCACGCTTACACGCCTATTGAAGACATTATAAAGTACTCTTCCCTTCCTAGGGAGGAGGTTTTATACAGGGTTAAGAGGCTTAACGGATTTAGGCTGATAAGGGGGATCGTCAGCCCGTTTAAAGGTTACGTGTTGAACTACTACGGTTACGATTTCCTAGCTTTAAATGCGCTGGTTAAAGCTGGGAAGCTTGAGGCTTTAGGTAAGCCAGTTGGAATCGGTAAGGAGGCTGATGTTTTCGAAGGTTTAACACCTAATGGTGAGAGAGTAATAGTTAAATTTCACAGAGTTGGTAGAGTGAGTTTTAGACAGACAAGGAGGGTTAGACGCTACATAGCAGATAGAAGACACATATCTTGGCTCTATCAAAGCCGTAAGGCAGCTGAAAAGGAGTATGAAGCTCTCGAAACGCTCAACTGTATAAACGCTAAAGCCCCTAAGCCTATCGCTCAGAATAGGCATGCAGTCGTTATGGGTTTTTTCCACGGCGTTGAACTTGTAAACGTTAAATTCATCGATGAGCCTCTACCACTCTTTAAAGACATCGTTGAAGAGGTTAAACGCATATACTTTGAAGCCGGTTTAATACATGGGGATTTGAGCGAGTACAATATCATCGTCAAAGAAGATGGAGACTTCATGCTCATAGATTGGCCTCAATTCATTAGAAAAAGCGACCCAGAGTCTGAACGCTACTTAGAGAGAGACGTAGAGAAAATAGTCGGCTTTTTCAATAAACGCTTCAACCTTAAGTTAAATGCAAACCGTGTTTTAAAATTCATTCTCGGTTTGACTAATAGCTTTTAACATTTACACTTCAAAACCATTCAATATGCAACTGCTATAGATTAACATCTTTTACATTAAATCTCTGTAGATCATAATCTCAGATTGCATAGACCTTTACAAGACCCAAGAATTCTCACTTATTCAGCATCCTCTCATCGCGTTCTCCAATAAACCAAGTATTAATCAATTGTTTGACCAAGTCTTGACCGGCTCAAACATACTGTTTGAGCTTTACTGGCTTATGCACGAGTGGTTAAAATTTTAAAAGAAGTGGAGACTGCTGAATTTTCAGCCGCCTCTTTTCACGGGGAAATTACCGTCGTTTTGAATTGTGGGTTAAGGTTGGCTGGTTTGCCTGAGGCGGCATTTTCAGCTATTTGGATTTTATCTACATCTATGTCTATTATGAGTTTTGTAGTTTCGCCTCGTTTAACTTCAAAATGGACTTGTATGTCTATATGTTCAGGTGGGACGTTTAAAAGTATCACAGTTCCATCATCTAGCGTGGCATTAGCCTCAACTATATGCATTCTAATTTTAGAGTAATTTCCAGGTTCAAGTTCTCCAATAGCTAGAGAAGAGGTAACGTTTTGAAGCTTTAAAAGGTCGAAAGATGAATTGCATATTTCAAGCTTTATCCAGCCTCCAGCCTCTTTCTGAACTTCAACGTCGTCTATGGATATATTTAAATGTGCGAGACTATGGATTGGTGCATCTGTAACCTCCACTATAAGAGTCCCAGTCTTTGGCGGAAATATTAGTCGCTTCAAAGTTGGAAACATGTAAACCACCACAACGGCGAAAACCACTACGACCAGTAGTATGGAAGCCATGGTGATAGGCGATACTCCTCTAGCCGCCAAATTCAACACCTCTACAAGTTTAGTAGGGGCTTCAGGCTTATATAGAATGCTAACGGGAAGACTGTTTCAAATTTTGAACTAAATATCTTCTTGAGTTTTCACGCGTGTATTTCTTATGAGCCAAAAAATATTGGTATGCTATGGTTTTCATCTGCATGAAGTTGAACCTCTTACATATCTTTGTTAGAAAACTACATTTACTGAAAACTGTGTTAGCGTTCAAGTGGATGCACAACTATAAATGACCAGCACGCGGTTTTAAATGGCTTAAACCTCATTTTTGGAGATTGAAATTTTAACCCCAAATCTAAGCCGTAATTCTCTTCAGCCTTACTTCAATACCTGAAAACTTATCGAAAAAGAAAGAGGGATATACGTATGTCTCTACGCTTTAGTTTTCATAAGCATTTCTATAGCTTTTGAACTATCAATCAAAGGTACAAACTTGATTTTGAACTCAGGTGTTACGGCAAGTATATAGCTGATTAGTTGCTCCTCATTGTCAGCCTCTAAGATGCTGATGCCTTTAAACAGCTCACCTATTCCATATGGTGGAAGAATGTATCTAGGATACTTCCCTGGGTTCTTCTTCATTTCTTCAAGCAACTTAAGGAATTTTGGAATTCCCTTATCCATATCCTCTGGACAGATCTCCCAAAATTTTACAAACTTCACATTTTCGCCTCCTTTTAATTTACTGTCCCCAACATCGGAGTAGGGCTTCACTAGCAAGTAAAGAGAACTACCTTACGCTCGCCTCACAAACTAGTGAAACTTGATATATTATAATTCCCCCTCTAATAAGTATTGCTATAGAGCGAACAACAATGACCTCTGTATTCTTATCAGCTTTACATGAACGAAAAAATAATGATTAGTTATTCATGGTTTCTATTTGTCTTCCCTTTTTAGAGGGGATATATGGGAGAAAGGGCTTAGGGTTAAATTTTTACTTTCCTGCTTAGAACTATTCAGGGGTGTAATTTGGGAATTAGGGGGTTATAGATGACTGTAAGAGTATTGATGGTTGGATATGCGCATGGACATGCATTAGGCTATACTGAACATCTTTTAAAGAGGAAGCTGGAAGCTGGAGATGTTGAAGTATTAGGTGTTTATGATGATAATGAGGAGAGAGGCAAACACTACGCAAATAGATATCGTCTGAAGTTCTTCGGGAGTATTGAGGAGGCCGTTAGAAAAAGGCCAGATGTTTTCGTGATAAATACGGAGACTGTGAAACACTTGATGTATGTTAAATTAGCTGCTGAGAACGATATACATTTATTCTGTGAGAAGCCAATAGGTGTAAACCTCAAAGATGCATTAAATATAAGAAGTATAGTAAAGAGTAGCAGGGTGAAATTCACAACAGGTTTTAACGCGAGGTTTAGCCCTGAAAATACTAAGGCGAGGGAGATAGTATCCAACGGTGAACTCGGTAGAATAAGTATGATTAGAGTTAGAGTTGCCCACTCCGCATCCATAGACCGTTGGTTTAAAGGATGGAGCGAGTGGTTTGCTATTAAGGAATTGGCTGGAGGTGGAGGCTTCCTCGACCTGTGTATTCACGGAGCCGATTTGCTCAGGTATATCCTCGGGGATGAGCCGCTGGAGGTTACGGGTTTTGTAGGTAATTTCACCTCGACCTATGAAGTAGACGACCAGGGTGTTGGAATTGCGAGGTTTTCTAGGGGAGCTTTAGGTATACTTGATGGTGGATGGACACAGGTAGTTGAAGGCATCCCCTGGTCTCCGCTAGAGATATATGGAGATAGAGGTTCGTTGATGAACACGCCTGTTGGATTAATCTACTACACTAGGGGTTTAAAGGGTTGGATTAAACCGAACCTTGAGAGAATAAGCAGAAATTCTCTTGATGAATTGATAGATGCTGTAAAAAGCGGAGGTGAAACCTCTATAACTGTTGATGACGCTGTTAAAGCACAGGAATTAATTGAAGCTATCTATAAAAGCAGTAACGAAAGAACAACTGTAAAGCTACCGCTGATAGAATAATCTACGCTGAAGAGACAACACGGCGTAATTTTTCGCAATTAGTGGTAAAAGTTATATTCCATCTACATTTTATTTTCCTCCATGAAGCCCTAGAGGTTAAAGAGTTTATAGAGAGGAGTGCTGGAAGTTTTGGGTCTGAAGAGGGTTTTCGATTCGGCAATCCAGATGTAGAAGTTAGAGGCATATTGGTATCTTGGATGGCTACTTTGGAGGCTGTTGAGAAGGCTGTAGAAGAAGACTGTAATCTTATGGTGGTTCACGAGGACCTTTTCTATCCCTATAGCTTCCAGAGGAGTGTTGAGTTTGAGACATGTTTAACTTGGAATGTCAACCGCATGAGGCTTAAAATGCTTTCAGAACACGATATAACAGTCTTCAGAGTGCATGGAACTCTAGACAGACTATGCATCCTAGATGATTTTGCTAAAGCTTTAGGATTACCTCAACCTTCAGTAAAGCATGGTTATGTGAGAATTTACGATATACCTGAAACCACTGTAGAAAAGTTATCCTTAGACATCAAGAGGAGACTCGATTTGAAAACTGTGAGGGTTACAGGTGTGAGAGATGGTAGAGTAGGGAGAGTAGGATTAGCATGGGGCGGTCTAGGTTTAAGCCTCAACATAGGATTCGTAGAAACCCTCATAAGCTATAGACCTCAGGTTTTAATAGCAGGCGAAATGGACGAATATTCGGAATACTATGTCTTAGATGCAGGCGTAAATATGATAGAAGTAGGTCATAGCGTGAGCGAGAACATAGGGCTTAAGAACTTCACTAAAATGCTAAATCAACGTTTTCCAGAGGTTAAAGTGATATTCTTTGAATGTCCAAAACCATGGTTCACATTATGAACAACTGGTTATAAAATTAAAAATGATTGAACAGATAAATCTACTCATCTATGGAAGATTCATATCCCCGCTGTCTAACCCTTAACAACGGCTATTGGAACTAATCTAGCGACCTTCGTAGCTATACCCACTCTATGACTTACTTCAGCCACCAAGTCACATGGCTTGTATGCCCCAGAGGCCTCTTCGCTTAAAACGCTTAGACTTGCCGCTTCAACTACTATGCCTTGACGTTCCATTTCGCGTTTAATCGCTTCTCCTCTCCAACGTTCTTTAGCTTTAGCCCTGGATAGCAGTCTTCCAGCTCCGTGAGCTGTAGAACCGAATGTAAGTTCCATTGATTTAGGCGTCCCTACTAAAACCCAGCTTGAGTCTGCCATAGAGCCGGGTAGTAGCACTGGTTGACCTACGTTTCTATACTTGGCTGGAATTTCAGGTCTACCAGCTGGGAAAGCCCGAGTCGCACCCTTCCTATGTACGTAGACTTTTCTCTTGGTTCCCTTACTGTCCACTAAATGTTCTTCAAGTTTAGCTATGTTGTGTGCTACATCGTAAATTAAATGCATATCTAAATCCTCTGGGCTTCTCTTGAAAACGCTACTGAAGCTTTCTCTAACCCAGTGCATGATAGCTTGTCTATTAGCAAATGCATAGTTTATGCCACATTTCATGGCTTTCACGTAGTCTTCACCTTCTCGGCTTGACGCTGGTACACAAGCTAGTTCTCTGTCTGGAACTCGAATCCCATATTTATGCATGGCTCTCTCCATAACTCTAAGGTAGTCTGAACATATCTGATGACCGAACCCTCTAGAACCAGTGTGAATAAGCACCATTATCTGCCCCTCCTGTTCAATACCGAATACCTTCGCAACCTTAGGGTCCTCTATCCGATCTACGACGTCTATCTCCAAGAAGTGGTTACCAGACCCTAGAGTACCTATCTGAGGCTCTCCACGACTCCTAGCGGTGTTTGAGACTTTACTCGGGTCAGCACCCTCTATACTACCTCTCTCTTCACAGTACTCTAAATCTTCATCCCAGCCTAAACCGTGTTTAACAACCCATCCAGCACCTTCAACCATAAGCTCATCCAAATCTCTACTCGTAACCCTCAGGTCCTTCCTACGGCTTCCGAGACCACTTGGAACATTCCTGAAAAGCGAAACGGTAAGCTGTTTTAAAACGGGCTTAACATCCTTCACCGTAAGATTTGTTTTAACGAGTCTCACTCCACAGTTATGAACAACTATGCCGTTAGCTATGAAATTGTGCGCATCATGGTAAACTCCTATATCGTAGAACCTTGTGTAGCTAGGCTTGATGTATTCAACTCTTACAACTTTGTCGGAGACAAAACCGCCTTTATGGTAGAATTTTGATGCGAATTCTTCGAATGTTGGAAAGTCTTGGGCTATTCTGACGCCAGATGATGTCCCATATATGTTTCTTTCGACAAGTCTTCTGTTTATATGTTTCCCGGCAACTGCTTCATATGCTTTACTAATGCTTTCTGTACTCGCGTAGACTCCCATTGCCTTTTCAACCGCCTCCTCACGCATCTTTTTAACTGCATGCTTCCTCTTCAGATATTCGTAAGCGATGGACGCCTGAGCCCTCTTCTTAGGTGAGTATTCGTAGCTAATGTAACCGAGGAAGTTTCTTATAGAGTCCTCATCTACTATTGAAAGCCTATATGTTATACGCCCTTCGAGAGATTTAACCTTGTAGATTATGCTTTTAACGTTAAATTCGCGAAGAATTTTTGAAACTTCTTCGAGGAACAGTGTTAGATTGTCTTCGAGTTCTTTCTTCTTAGACTGAGTGAAACTTATCGGTAGTGGTGTATAACCATTGAAGCAGACAATACTTCCATCTGCTCCAAAGAGTCCGGCTAAAAAGTTTCTCTTAATCCAGGATTGAGCATTCTTAATCCACTCGGGGATACGGTAAGCTTGCTTCGTCTTCTTTCCAATAGGCATTCCAAGCTTATGCATAAGGATTGAGAAGGCTCTAGACGTAACCTTAACCATAGAATCTGTACAGTGACTCTCATACAAGCTATTCCACGCAGTTTTTATACGAACCCTTCTTTTCCTCATATATATCTTCGACGGTTTAACTCCAAGTTTTTTGAGGTCTTTTATGATCTCCTTAAGTTCCTCGGCTTCTCCGTGGAAGCTTAAAACTAGTCTCTTTCCTCTTGCTAAGTGTAGAGAACCATCCCCCAAGGCATATCCAAAGAGTCTAGCGAGCAAACCAACTTTAGGATCGCTAAGTCGCAATGGAATAAGACCCTTCTTTTTAAGATAGGTAAGTATCTGGTGATCGCATTCTCTAAAATCTCCATCATCTAGTAGTACATGATCATCTACGCTATATTCTACACCTTCAAAGGGATATACAATAACATGGTCGCCTTCTTTAATCTCCTCCAAGTTTTTATAGCCTTCAGGTGTAAGGATCGGGTGGTCTCTACTTCCTTCAATCACCCGGCCACCTTCAGTTACTATCTGGATTGCAAATTCTCCAGGTTCAACGCTTCTCTCAGCGACAAAAGCGATATTAGAGGAGTCGTTATGCCCCTCTTTTACATCATAGACTTTAAGACTTTGATTGCAGATTTTTTTCGAAATTTCCTCTATTCTCAACCAGTATCCGTACTCAGTCAAAACTACTGAATTGGGAGCAAGACAATTGATATCGTAGCCGACTCCGCCTGGGCTTACGACTCCCGTCTCAGCGTCGAAGGCGCCAACTCCTCCTATTGGGAAGCCGTATCCTTCATGTCCGTCTGGTAGGGTGATGCTGTACTTGTAGATGCCTGGCATTGTTGCTACGTTTGCACATTGGATGAGTGTTCTATCAGAACGCATCTTCTCTAGAAGTTTTTCATCCGCAAGTACTAAACCTGGAACCGACATTCCCGGTTTGAAAGACTCTGGAATACGCCACATGTATTCGTTTATCCTCTGTAATGGAACACCGTATGAGGTTTCACCAGAATATCCTTCTTCGCCCAATTGTAACACCTCCTAAGGGAGCATCTGTCGGTCTCCCTCCAGAAGAAGAGAGAGTCCTACATTAGGAGTATTAAAATCACTCTAATAAACGTTTGGACAACACCTGATTTTTATTGTTAAACTATCAAGCTGTTTTTGTTTAAAGATGATAAAATGCATTGCGATGAATTCTAACGCATATATGGTTTTCTGTGATATTGTAAGACCTATTTCAGCTGAAATAGGTCTTACATAAAGACTTGATGAAACTATTAGAATTTCTTCTCCGCCTTTCCAAGCGATTGCTGCAAGTTGACCGTTTTGATAAACTACGGCAGACTCTAGTGGAATGACCCCTCTATCACATTGAAAAATGATGTGTCTTTTTCCCACTTGAAGCTTCTAGGTTTTCTTGAGAGAAACTTTAGATTTTAGTTTCTAATTCTAATTTCATGGTTTAAAATGAAGCTTATTGAGGAAACTACGTTTAGAGAAAGGCTTTACGTGTTTAGAGACAGATACCATGCTGGGGAGCTACTTGCAGAAAAACTCAGAGAGTATAAGGGTACAGATGCTTATGTTTTGGCTATTCCAGCTGGGGGTGTTCCCGTCGGTTATGTTATCTCTAAACGCTTAGGATTGCCACTCGACGTAATCATCGTAAGGAAAATACATATTCCATGGAATCAAGAGGCTGGTTTCGGCGCCGTAACTTTCGATGGAATAGTCATATTTAATGAGCCGTTACTTCGAATACTAGGCTTAACTAGAGAAGAGGTTGATCGATGTATTGAAGTTGAAAAGGAAGCTATTGAGAAAAGGTTAAAATTCATAAGAGGAGATAGGCCTTTTCCCGACGTAGTAAACAGAATCGTAATTCTCGTTGACGATGGAATTGCTTCAGGATATACCATGCTTTCAGCAGTAAAATCCGTTATGAACCGGAGACCTAATAAGATTGTTGTAGCTACTCCGACAGGGTCTGAAAGTGCTATTGAGCTTTTAAAGCCTTGGGTAGATGAAATCGTTTGCTTAAACGTTCGGACAGGGCCTGTTTTTGCAGTCGCAGATGCTTACGAAATCTGGTATGATATAACAGATGAAGAAGTTGCGAAGATTTTAAAAGCTATTGATTGAGTAGATTTTCTCCTATAGACCGTGAAATTTTGAGAGGCGAAAAGCTTGGAATAGGCGTCATAGCTATAAGCCTTTTAACGTAAGAGCCTGTGAGGAGTATAGATTCCCTATGAACCATTCTACTATCATTTCCTTACCCACAAGGTAATACTTATCCACAAGTAAATAGTGGGATTGGCGATTGAGGAATGTTGCTAATTCCTTTTAAGCATGCATGTAGTACTGAAGGAAGCGGTCGAATAATGGTTTAAGCTTGGGTTTTCAAAATAAGTGGAAATAGAATTCTCTAGGTTTGAGTTCTTCGAATTCTCCATGGTCTATGAGGAATCTGCGTATGTCTAAGCATAGGTGACATTTAGAAACGTATCCTTCTTCCGACTCTTTAAAGCCAAGCTTTTTAGCGAATTGAAGCAGTCCTCTAAAGTCTTGGTTTACTAGGAATTTTAAGATTGGTTTTTCATCTAAGTTTAATCCATCTCTTAAAATCTCATCCAGTTTTCGACAGTCGCCTAGAGATATCCCACTGCAGTATCCAGGGAGGAAGTTTCCATAGCAGTCGAAGTGGTTATGCCACTCTCTTAGGAAAGGCGGCCAGCATAATTGGTCTAGGAAGTGGTCAGCTGGATGCCTAGGGTAGAAGTCTTTAAGCTTATAGACTGCTCTACCCATTAGAAGTATTTCAGCATTTCTCGCCAGATTTTCACCCTTTGACATTTCAAGATAGTCTTCAAGTTTAAGACGCCCTTTAACTCCAAGTTTCTTAAAAATTAGGTAGTAGTTTAACTGGTAGACCATTACGTTTCTCCCGAATATTTCACGGCTAATCCTAATGGCTCTCTCTGTTCTCTCAAAAGGCACATATTCCAAGTAGTACGGATTGACTGAGATCAAAATCCCCTTCAACCCAACTTCCTTTAGAAGCTTCAGCTTTTCTCTGACAGTTTTATCGTCGAGCGCCCAGTAGCAGTTTGTTTCAACGAATGTTGAAGGGATTTTTAACCGCTCGGCTGTTTCAACTGCTTTCAATAGTAGTTCGAAGTTTAGAAATGGCTCTCCCCCTGTGAAATGGAGACCGTAGTTTAGACTTACGCTATCTGGTCCGTATGGGCTTGGAGCTATCTTACCAGCTAGTTGACGTAGTATCTCCTCGAGAACCTCCTCGGATATCCAATGTCTCCACCTCGGCGAGCAGGCATACATACAGTACCGGCATTCGGCAGTACACTGATATGAGAGTATTAAGCCTCCAGATATTGGAATGGGTAATTTTACTCTTCCCAAATCTTACACCACCGTTTAACCTTCACCTCTATGTACGAATAGTAGGTGAGGGGGTAATTAAGATGGTGGACTTATTATCGCTATAGTTCACCCGAAAACAATATATTAATGTAGTCGTTATTATCGGAAGGTCATGCTAAGGGTTATTTCAAAGAGCCGGGTGAAATCTCCTTGGATATTTCACTTGAACACCGGATCGTGCAATGGATGCGATATTGAAATAGTTGCCGCTTTAACACCCCGCTACGACGTTGAACGTTTAGGATGTGTACTTGTCGGCTCACCACGGCATGCAGATGTTCTACTTTTGACTGGACCATTAACCCGTCAGATGTTCCCCCGAGTCATAAGGGTTTACGAGCAGGTACCAGAGCCTAAAGCTGTTGTCGCAGTGGGAACATGTGCAACATCTGGAGGAGTGTTTAGCGGAAGCTACTCAATCGAGGGGCCACTAGATAGAGTAATTCCAGTAGATGTTTATGTTGTAGGTTGCCCTCCTAGACCCGAGGCAATAGTTAAAGGGGTTGTTGAAGCCGTGAAGAAAAAGTTTGGGTGAAAAATTATGTCTGATGAATTGAAAGAGGTTGAATACAAGGAGTTTACTAGGTTTGCATTACCCGTAGGTCCCGTACATCCGTCGCTTAAAGAGCCAATTCATCTTAAAGTGGTCGTTAGTAGGGAGGAAATCCTAGATGTCGACTTACGCTTAGGCCATGCGCATAGAGGGGTAGAAGCCTTAGCTGAAACTAGGAATTTAATTCAAAACCTCTATCTCATAGAGCGTATATGTGGAATATGCTCCCACAGCCATACGACATGCTTCGTTCAAGCCGTTGAGGAAATAGGGGGAATCAAGCCTTCAGAGAGAGCGCTATACCTTAGAACGTTAATATTTGAGCTGGAACGTATACATAGCCATCTTTTACTGCTCGGTGTTATGGCTTATCAAATTGGATTCGACACGCTCTTCATGTATACTTGGACCGCCCGTGAGAAGGTCTTAGATATATTCGAGGAGGTTACTGGCAATAGAATCCTCCACTCCATGAACATCATCGGAGGGGTACGCTGGGATCTTACCGACAAAATGATGGAGAAGCTTGCGAAAACGATGGATGAAGTAGAAAAGGATGTACATAACATTTACAGCTTTTTCAAAGATAAGACCGTTGAAAAAAGGCTTTCAAACGTTGGTTTTCTCAGCTACGATGATGCGAGGGAGCTCTGTTTAGTTGGTCCCACTGCTAGAGGCTCGGGGTTAACGTTCGACGTCCGTAAAGACGACCCATATGCTGCTTACAGTGATTTAAAAGACAGCTTCTCCGTAATTTCGAGAAAAGAAGGCGATGCCTATGCCAGGGTAGAAGTTAGAATTTTAGAACTATTTGAAGCATTAAATTTAACACGTACAATCATCGACAGACTTCCAAATGGTCCAATATCTCCGAAGGAGAGCGCAATAAGACTGATGAGTAAAATACCCGTAGGCGAGACTGTTTCAAGGGTTGAAGCTCCACGCGGTGAGCTACTCTACTTCGTCAGAACCGATGGGAGGGGAGGGATTAAACGTCTGAAAGTACGAACGCCAACGCTAGCCAACATAATAGGCTTGAAGAGGATGCTCGTAGGATGTGAGGTGGCCGATATACCGGTTGTTTTAGCCTCGATAGACCCGTGTATAAGTTGCACTAACCGCGTAACGATAATTGATCAGAGAAGCCCTGATGTTAAAGTTGTTAGTATGGAAGAGTTGCGGAGGTTAAAGCTATGCTCACTCTAATAGCACTTTTAATAATGCTTCCGTTGGTGTTCTTCTTCAGTCTACTCTTTGAAGGAATCGACAGGAAGATCCATGCAAGAATGCAGTGGAGAATAGGTCCTCCAATAATACAACCGTTTTACGATTTTATTAAATTGTTCTGTAAAGAAAGGATAACTCCTTCAACTGCGGCTCGTGGAATATTTAGTAGCGCTCCTTTAATCGCTGCGTCTTCCTCAGTACTTGGAGCCTCTATATTGCTAGCCAGCATAATTACCGAGGCAAATGTTGCCGGCGATTTAATCCTGGTTTTATATCTGCTGGCAACTTCTTCCATCCTCATAATGGTGGGAGGCTCATCTTCTGGAAATCCATACGGAGCTATAGGATTCTCAAGAAAGGCTACATTATTCATCTGTTGCGAGCCGCCGATGCTCATATCAATCATGTCAATAAGTGTAAAGTCTAACTTGACAATATCGTATTACGATATTATTCTAACTCAACTGCAAGCTAGATCCTGCTTTGCATTAACCAGCTTAAGCTCATTTATAGCGGCGCTGAGTTTCCTGCTATGCATACCTGCCGTAGTTGGAGTTGTACCGTTTGACATTCCAGAGGCGAAAACTGAGATAGTTTATGGTCCATTAATCGAATACGGTGGTCCCTATCTGGCTCTGCTAAGATTGGCTAAGGATTCTACGAGCTTTCTATTAGCGTTTCTAGCATCCACAATCTTCTTCTACCCTATAGCTTTTCTTGAACATTCGTTTTCGTTAAGCGGGTGGACAGTATTAGGTATATGCATATTTACTTCTCTAATCGTCATGCTGATAACTATAACAATTCCAAGGACTATATTCGCCCGTTTGAAGATAGGTCAAGCATTCCGCTTCTACTGCATCTTTCCACTTCCCCTGGCCACTATTTCACTTCTCCTATCTTTCATGGGGATATGATGGGGGTCGAGGATGAAACTCGGGGAAATTTTGAAAGAGACTTTTAAATCACTCTTTAGGAAGCCAGTTACAGTGCAGTATCTTACTAAGCCTGGCGAGATGGTTCCAGTTCCAGAGCGATATAGGGGCAAGATTATCTATGATAAGGATAAGTGCATCGGATGTTTGCTCTGCATAAGAACATGTCCATCTGGTGCTATAACCGTAGCTGAAGAGGGGAAAGTGTCTTTTAACATCGACCGGTGTATCTTCTGCGGACAGTGTGGAGACACGTGCCCTAGAAAAGCTGTGAAGGTCTCTTTAAACTTTGAAATCGTAGTTTACACGAGAGAGGGTTTAATCGTCAAGTAGTGAAATACTTAAATGAGGGGGTTGAAATAACATATATTGCTAGATTGGTGGAACGTTTTTGTCTAAGTGGAAGGAGATTGTAACTTTAACCCTGAAGGACATAATCTATCGGAATACTGAGCTTCCGCTACTTGAAGATCTACTTGTTGAAAAGTATGGGTTTAGAGTTGTTAGTGATAAAAAACAGGAGCTGTATGAATCGAAGGATGTTTTTCAAATGGATAGAGAGGAGGTTGTTTTTAAGGAGGAGGCTGATGCTTATATACTTACAGAGGAAGTTGAGAGAAAGTATTCCTTGCTGAAGGTTTTAGAGGGGATGTTCTCGGAGGCAAAAATCTCAATATACATAATGGGTGATGTTCTCTGTAGAGAAGATATAATAGAGGTTGGTGAGGGGGAGTGGCATCGAATATACACGGCAACGTATCAGATGATTAAATTGGTCAGTGTAAGTGGCTATTCAATACAACAATTGATTGAGAGGTTAAAGAGCGGCGTTGGGCTTAAAATTGGCTCAACAGAGTGGTCTTTCTATAGACGTATAGAGGCTGAGGCTTAGGCGCTAGGGCTGTTTGATAAGACTAAAGAGAATATTCGGCTGAATGCCCAATAGAATGGTTATAAGGGCTAGGATTAATGTTGGAAGCCACATTGCCCATGGGATGCCCTTCAAATTGTTTAAACCTTCTGTAGGCTGTCCCAGAAAAATCTGTTGGAAGGAACGTATTAGAATTACTAAAGAGACTATAGACATGCATATGAGAAGCATCAGTATTGATAGTGAGAGCATAATTCCCACATGCGGGTATAGGAAGTTGTAGATTGCAGTATAGAGAATCCACTTAGCGTAGAAGCCGCTTAGAGGGGGAACTCCTGTTATCGAAAAAGCGCAGACAATGTAACTCCACGCCGTATTTTTCATTTTTCCAATTAAACCTCCGAGTGAATTCATATCACTAGTCTCGGTGGTTATTAGAACCGAACCGAGACATAGCACTAATCCAGCTTTCATCAACGATGAATTTACTAGGTAAAACTGTCCTGCTGTGAAACCGAAAGACGTAAACAATCCAAATGGTAGAATCATATGTCCAAACTCCTCTATCGTACAGTAGGCAAACATACGCATGAAGTCTTTCTGGGGAAATGCCGATAAAACTCCAAAAACTATACATATAAGCCCGATGCCTAAGAGCAGTAAGATGATTGTTTGAGACGGGTAGACGACGTAGAATGGATAGATCAACTTATGTAGGGTGAGTATGAAGGCTATCGGCTCTGCCGTGAAGAAACCGTTGATTGTCGGCGGAGAACCGGGGAGTATGTCGGGAACCCACCCGTGGAATGGAACAAGTCCTATGTCAGCACCTAGACCGACGATGAAGCATGCAACAATGAGCATCACTAGACGGGGATTCTCCCTGAATAGTTCAGAGTTATCTACTATGGATGAAATGTGTGAGTTCTTCGTTAAAATGAAGATTGTGAGGACGCCTAGAAGAACGAATAATGCGCTGACTGCTGTGATGATTAAATATTTAAATGATGCTTCAGGGGACAGTTTACTTGGATTATGCACCACTAGTACTATTGAAACTCCTACTGTCATTTCAACAAATAAGAAGATTCCAAATATGTCATAGGAGAATAGAAGCCCTAACATACATACGAGGAAGAGAAGGACGAAGAAGCTGTACATGCTGGGTTTTAAACGGCCCCCCTTCTCAGCTTCAACATTGAAGATTGAAACCAAGAGGAAGATTAAGACGATTCCCACCGCTCCAGCTATATTCGTCAAATCGACTTTAAGAGAGAATACGGGCGTCTCTAAAGCCTCGCCTGATAGAACATAGGGAACCATCGTCATGACTATCAATAGAGTCAAGCATGTAGCGAATAGCAATGCTACTTTCTCAATCCTTCTAAAGAACGACTCAAGAAACCTAAATGGATAGGTGAATAAGCATAAAAACCCTATGAAAGAAGGGACTACTAGAGATAGCAATGGAAGTAAAGAGTACATTATCCATTCAACCTCCACTTAGAGACTAGAGTAGTCCCATAATCACGATAAGCCTCCATCACTACGAATATCCCTACGAGGTTAACAAAGACCATTAGGCCAAGCATAAAGGGAACTAAGCTTATGGGACTTTCAGCAATTAAGGGATAGAGGGAGTTCTCAGCCATATTCAATCCCACGAGTATTTTCAATGGATCCTTCCTGTAGACTATGGGTATGCTGGAGAGCAAGAGCATGAGAGCTACAAATGGAAGAACATTGAGTCTTTCTGGAAGGATGTTTGAAAACCAATATCCTAACGTTAACCATAAAACTGGCAACACTACAATTGATATGACAACTTTTCTATTGTGAATTAAGGGTTTCTCCGAGACATCTTCGGTTTTAATCACACCCCAGTAGATGATTAGCGGACTTACAGCAGCAGATGTAAACCATTCAACGAAAGCTGCGAGAAAACTGATGAGGGCCTCCATATGTAAACCAGTTATCAACTCTAAGAGACAGTATACCAGCTCTACGAAACCTATGCTGGCGGCTTGTAAAGCTAAGAAAACTATCGCCCTCTTAGACGTATGGCTAAGCGCTCCTAATGCTGTGAAGAATGTAGATACTATTAGAGACGCTAAAATGATTAATTCCATAATCTCACCCCATTAGAACAGCTATTAATATTACGACCGCCGCACCAGCCATAAATGATATAACTGCTGGAAAATACTGCTGTTTTATATCTAAGTGAAGCATTTTCACGCAGAATTTAGAAAAGCTTCTTGAAAGCGTGTAGTAGATATGGTCGACGTTTAAAGCGTTACAGATGTTATTGATTTTCACTAAGTTTGTAAGTACGTGATATAGATGGTAGCTGGATATATGCTCAAGTAGATTTACATCTTCTCCGCAGAGGAAAGGTTTAAGCATTTCCTCTCTTTTGACGTAAGACCCTCGTGCAACTCCACTTTTTGATAGGATGAAAATAACAGTAACAACGATACATGAATATGTTAAAATAGACGCCGTTACTAGGGTTGGATTCCAAGATCCAGATGCCGTTACTAGATCACCTAATGCTGATGTCAACTTAGCCTCTAAACCCAATTGGTGTAGTGCAGGCAACACTATAAGGTTGAATACAGACTGAGGGAAGATTCCTACTATGAAGAGGAGTATTGAAAGAAGCACCATTGGGAATAGCATTAAAACTGGCGCTTCTCGAAGTTCCCTCCTGTAATCTCGACTTTTACCCAGAAAAATTGCATGAAACATTCTCAGAATGACAATACTCTTTAAAACACTGCCTAGAAATACAGAAACGATGAAGAATGTAGCTTTCAGCTCTAAAGCAGCATGGATTATCAACCATAATGCAGTGAAATAACCGAGAAATGGGAAACCTAACCAAGAAAGAGCACCTATGCCTCCACAAATAGTGGTAATAGGCATGTAATTATGTAAACCACCCATATCGTTCATAGAAGTACTTCCAATACGGTATATCGCTACGCCAGAAGCGAAAAATAGCAAGCCACAGAAGAAGACGTGGGGGATCATGTCGAATAAACCTGCAGCAATCCCTAAAGGGGTGCCAAATCCTAGAACCATAACAGCACCTCCTAATGCAGAAATAAGGCAATATGCAATAAGCCGTTTAGTTTCGCTTTCCAGCAATCCGAAGATGGGTGCTAGAATGAGGGTGATGGCGCCTACTAGAGAAATTATGAGGTTCCATATGCTAATGTTGCCGAAAAACACGGCTAATTGCGGAGGAAGCATGATTGAAGAATGGATAGGGGGAGTGAAGATTTGACCGAAGAACCTTGGAAATGCGTAGAGTCCCATTAGAAAACCGACGACGTGGACATAGGCTGTTACGGGTGTTGGTGCTACGGTTGCGTCCGGTAGCCATGTGTGTAAGGGGAATTGAACCGCCTTTGGCAGGATCCCTATGAAGAGTAGTATCATCGTTATGGTAACGGCTGGGGTTGCGTATATTCTTTGGGTCCACTCGTGGATCTCCCAAGTTGAAACAACTGGATATATTGTTATTGCACCTATTAGAAAGCATACTGTGCCTATATGCGTTATTATGAGAGTTTTAAGGGCCGCAGCTCTACATGCTGAGTCTTCATGCCAGAATGCGACGAGAACGTAAGAACAGAGGCTTGATATTTCCCAGAAGATTATGATCATTATCATGTTGCCTGAGAAACAGGCTCCAGTCATCGCCCCTAAGAAGATCAGCATAAACGCATATGCCCTGTTGAATGTCGGTGAAACTGGTTTATATCTGTTCTCCAAGCTAAGGTATTTGATGGCGAAGGTTTGAGCTAGTGATGCGAATAATGCCGATAGGAAAGTGGGTATTAAGGCTAAACAATCGATATATACGCTTAGTGAGATCGCCCCAAGTGGTGTATGAGCAAAAGTTATGGAGCTTGCTACTGGTCCATTCTCCAATACAGTATACGTCAACCCCAATATCAACAGTAGACATATGTAGGACGTTAAAACGCACATGGATTTTGCAATGGTGCTTCCATAGCGTGGAATCATTGCAATAATATAGGCTATGATGGCTACTAGAAAGGGTAATAGTTGTACTGTAAACGCCATTTGAAGCGAGTCAAGCAACATTAAACACCTCGAAAATTCCTCCTTTCCTAAAGGAGAAATGTGTTTATATTATTTGCGCTTACATAGTTTTATCGACTGTTGAAATCTCGGTTGATTAAGATGGGGTTTAAGGCTTCGCACCCTCATGTTTCTGTTTACGTAACGGATGTAAACCCTCTGGCCAGTCGTCAGACAGTATTAAACGCTTTAGCTCTGGATGCCCTTCAAATTTCACACCGAGTAAATCATGTATCTCACGTTCGTATAATGCGGCTCCAGGAATTATATCTGTAATCGACTGTACCGCTACAATATTGGAGGGGATTTTAATGCTTAAAGTCAGTATTACTCTGCCTTTGCTTAGGTGGTAGAGTAATTCAATTCCATCCTCTACTTCAAGCCCAGTTATTGCGGATAAGTGGGTAAAACCCTCCCTCTTCAAAGCCATGATAACATCTTTAACTCTACTAGGGTCTACTTTGGCTGAGACACGGCTATTCCTTGCTGAAACCACTATGCTTGAAACATCGGCTATCTGTTTGAGTAAACTGACTACATCCTCCATAAACCCTAGGACACCGAGCTTTCTCTTAAAGAGAAACTTTTTTATAAATCTCCCGCTTATTCAGTCAAAAATGGCTTATCTCAGTGATAGGAATATAGCGTATAATTTGAAAAAGCTCTAAGGTGGAAGATTTTAGGTTTTCAGGAACTCAAATATTTCCCACTTTTAAACCTTGTTTTCACCATGCTCTCATAAGGCTTATAGAGGCGTATGGTAGATTGGGGTCAATAGACATACTACTGTCTGAAGGCAATTTGCACATTTCCCGTAGTCTCAGGTCCGAGTATATGGAGCTGATGACTGCAAACATTGAGTTTACTCAAACCTTTAATAGCAGTGGTTGAAGAGCGTAATGATTATATGCGAGGGTGACATTAAATCCTCTACGCGTAAGATGACTTTTGAGTTGAGGTAGCCTACTATGAGCGTTGAATATTTGATTAAAATCTCGGAAGACTTTTACGGTAGAGCTCGTAAGGAGTTTGAAGATTCTACCGTTAAGAGGAATATATTGGGTATAAGAGATTCTGCTGAGAAGGCTTGGAATGCTGTAGTCCAAGCCGTCGATGCATTGATATTAAAGTATGTTGGGAAGATACCGTCGAGCCACTTCGAGAGGAGGAGGATTTTGAGAGAGCTTGAGGAAGCCGATAGGCGGATTGAAAGCTTGGGGATCTTAGACCGATACATGACTAGGTATAAAGTCTTACATGGAGAGACATTCTACGAAGGCATAATAGACATAGAGCAGTTGAAAGTCGAGATGGAGAAAGTCGGAAAACTCATTAAAGATATTAAGAGTCTACTTTGAAA
>Ga0209080_1000500_pt1 | contig 25845 bp, 33 predicted proteins | sample JNZ110809AmetaG_FD_184123 | JGI IMG/M metagenome (GOLD analysis project Ga0209080, IMG submission 184123) | Hot spring microbial communities from Jinze hot spring, China to study Microbial Dark Matter (Phase II) - JNZ 110809A (SPAdes) (version 3) ...
CTAGACTACGAGGACGCATTACATCTAGCTACCGCACTAAGGAACAAGGCGAGAGAAATAGTTTCAAACGATAAGGATTTCGACAGAACACCGCTTAAAAGAAAATTTGAATAGATTCTAATAATCAATGTTTAGAAGCAGATGGAGGCTTAAAAATGCCTGTAGACGTTGACGTCTTAAAGGCTAGAATCTCTAAGTCCTTTTTACAGTAAAGGAGTTGAAGAGGTTAAGCTCACGATAGATAGCGGCGTACTTCATACGAGCATTCCTAAGAAAACATTAGAACCGCCTAAGTTATGCTTAGCCTCTTTTCCATGACGGTCCATAGCTGCTCGCGGATCGGCGTTAAGAGGTCCTCAACGCTTCCATCGGACTTATATAGCTTAATTCCTTCTCTAGGCTCTGTTACCTCGCCTACTACGGAGGCCTTTACGTCGTTAACGTTAAGCTGTTTAACGAGTTCTTCAGTTTTCCCCGGTTTAACCGTTATTATCAGTGTTCCAGAGCTTATGGTTCGAAGGGGGTCTATGCCGAGAAGGCTGCATATAGCCTTGGTCTCAGGGCTTATCGGGATCCGATCCTCGTAGACCTTAACCCCTACCTTGGATGCCCACGCAACCTCTTGAATAGCTCCTAGTACGCCGCCCTCGGTTGCGTCATGCATAGCCGTTACGCCTCTAACGCTTATTGCTATTTGCGCGTCCTTAAGCACGCTTATCATCGTAATGTACCGCTTAGCCCTCTCAATCACGTCTTCGCCGAGCCTAACCGTTAACTCTCTTTCAAACTCGTATGCTAGTATACCCGTCCCCTCAATAGCGGCTCCCTTAGTAACTACTATGGCGTCTCCCGGTCTCGCTCCGCTAGAAGTCACGTAGGCGTTCTTCGGCGCTTCACCTACCGCCACCGAGACGATTATAGGCCGTGTTAAACCCGGCGTTACCTCAGTATGTCCTCCAACTACTGAAACGCCTAATTGAAGCGCGGCTTCATTAATCTGCGTCGTTATAGCCTCAGCCTCCTCTAGGCTTGCTCCCTCCCTTAGAAATAAGGATATGAGGATCCAAAGCGGTTTTGCCCCTCTAGAGGCTACGTCGTTTACGGATACGTTTACCGCTAACCATCCAACGTTCTTAACTGCGCCCGTTATAGGGTCTACGTGGATTACGAGCACCCTATCACCCATATCGATTACAGCTGCATCCTCACCCAGCTTAGGCCCTACGAGTACGCGTGGATCCTTAACACCTAGCCGCGTAAAAACCAGTTTCTCAAGGACATCTGGATGTAGCTTACCGCTAATAAGGGTCAACTTCGACTAGCCCCTCCATTTCCACGTTTTACTCTAAGCGGCTAGAGGCTTACGAGTTATACGTTGTAAACCACTTTTAAACGTATTCTAACACGTTAAAAGCCTTTAGGCTGAGCTCTACCACTTTAAATGTCAACCTCCTTAAGCAACCTGGAGGTGAAACATCATCGGGGAGAGGGTTCCTTTATCGGGAGGAGCCATGTACCTATACGGACTCGGAATCTAGCTCCTTTAGGGAAGCCCTTTAAGCTTAAACGCGTTCATCGGCTTCCTTACGGATGAGAGGATGGTAAAGGTTATGATTAGAAAATCGGATTCCGCATGGATTAACGCTTTACTCCTCCTTAACCCTCCTCTCGAGGGGTGATGTAAACGGTGGAGCATTAAAGCCGTAGGGGGAAGCGGTCTCATATTCCTTCCCTATATAATTACCCCCTTCATCACCCTTAGATAGTTGAGGTATAGGTCCCTTTCCATATTGATGGAGGGTTAAACGTAGCCTTCGGCTTCTTCCCCCACCCTTAATTGTTAACGGGGCCTTAAGCATCTTAACGTATACTCTTCTACGTCCTATGCGCGTAGCGACATACCCATACCGTTCAGCTATCCTAGGTAGTAGGCGGGTGATCTGAGCCTTTAAATTGGGGCTTTCAACTTTAAACCGCCTAATAACCTTCTTGGAGGATATAATAACCATGCCGCCGCGCGCTCCAGCCTCAAGCTCCTTAATGTAGACCTTAATAAGCTCCTCCGGTCTATCCTCAGGCTTCAAGGCTCCTCAATAGATTTAAGCGTAGGAGGAGAGGGAAAAAACCCGACAACTTTAACTCGGTAAAACGTAGCCGAAGAATACCTAGGTCTTACTCGCTTATACCGTTTACACCGCCACCTTTAGGTAGGCTGATTAAACCCCGTACGAATGTAGTAGGAAAAAATAGGGGTTGAAAAGCTAAGCTTAATCAGCGTTAAAGCTCGCTTGAACCAAGTTTTTCCTCCATTCTCTCATAGAAGACGAGGCGGCATTTAGCGCATACGTAAACGTTAACGAGTATGCTTCGCGTCTTACCGACCTTCATCGGCACTAAGCCGTACTTAGCAGTATTACTCGTACCACACCTTGGGCATTCGCCCATCTTTAAAGCTACGGCCTCCTCCACGATATGAAACGCCCCATTAAACCCTATAAAGCTTCCTATAAAGCGGACTTGGAAAGAAGCCTTAACCAAGCCCGTCAACGGTTTATGGAAAGGGTGCTGATGAAAGGTGAATGGCTATACTTAACGGTAGAAAGCCGTAAAGAATTAATGTAGCGTAGCGGCATACCTACGTGTAGGAGGATAAATAGGATGCCAAAGGTTTTAATCATAGCTAGAGACGCTGTTGAAGCCCAAGAGGTCTTCTACCCGTTCTGGGGGTTAAAGGAGGAAGGTATTAGCGTTACGGTAGCGGCGCCGTCAAAGAAGACGTTATTCACCGTTATCCACGACTTCGAACCCCGGATGGGAAACATATACCGAAAAACCCGGATATAGGTTCGGCTTGGTTAACTTAGCGTATAAAGACGTAAAGCCCGAGGAGTTCGACGGTTTAATCATCCCTGGGGGGAGGGCGCCGGAGTACATGAGAACCTATCCTGAGTTAGAAGTAATCGTAAAGCACTTCTTTGATGCGAATAAGCCCGTCGCAGCGATACGCCACGGCCCACTAGTAATCGTGGGCTACGGATTAGCGAAGGGTAGAAGAATGACCTGCTACATGGTGGTCGCACCAGACCTAAAGCAGGCTGGAGCCATCTACGTTAACCAGGAGGTCGTCGTGGACGGAAAACAAGCTAGTTACAAGTCGAGCGTGGCCGGATCTACCGGCGTTTACGAGGGAATTCTTAAAACTCTTAAAGAAGTAGAGGTTAAACTAAACCGTTACCCCGCATAGAGACGTCCGTGTGGGAGGATGGGTTAATGGAGTTAAGGCTTTATAACACCATGACTAGGAGGAAGGAAGTTTTTAAGCCGCTTAAAGATAACGAGGTTAAATTAATGGTTTGTGGGGTAACGGTTTACGACTATGTTCACCTCGGCCACGTAAGGACCTACTCCTTCTACGATACCTTAGTAAGGTTCCTCCGCCATCTAGGCTTTAAGGTAACCTACCTTCAAAACGTTACCGACGTCGGCCACTTACTAGATACAGGCGAGGATAGAGTGGTTAAGAAGGCTAAGGAGGAGAAGAAGCACCCCATGGAGATCGCTAACTTCTACTTAAACCATTGGCTGGAGGTCATGGAGAAGCTTAGGATCCTTAAACCAGACCTCATGCCTAGGGCTACGGAGCATATAAAGGAGATCATAGAGCAGGTTGAAGCCTTAATTAGAAATGGTTACGCCTACGTAACGGAGGAGGGTAACGTATACTTCGAGGTAGCGAAGTTTAAGGATTACGGGAAGCTCTCTAAAAGGGTTCCGAAGGAGCTAATAGCCGGGGCAAGGGTTGAAGTAGCTAAGGATAAGAAAGACCCCCGCGACTTCGCCCTCTGGTTAAGGGCTAAGCCTGAACACGTCTTAAAGTGGGAATCGCCATGGGGTCTAGGCTTCCCCGGCTGGCATATCGAGGATACGGCTATAGCCTTAAAGTACTTCGGCCCCCAGTACGATATACACGGTGGAGCAATCGAGCTCGCCTTCCCTCACCATGAAGCCGAGATAGCTCAAGCAGAGGGAACCACGGGCGTAAAGCCATACGTAAAATACTGGGTTCATACTGGGCTTTTAACGATAAACGGCGTTAAAATGAGTAAATCCTTAGGCAACGTAATACCAGCCGTTAAGGTCTTGGAGAAGTATCCGCCCGAAGCCGTAAGAGCGTGGGTAGCGAACACCCATTACAGGAAGCCATTAGACTATAATGAGAAGGACTTAGAGGCCGCCATGAAGAAGGTTGAAAGGCTCTCTAACACCCTTAAGAGGATAGAGGAGAACCTAGGGAGGGCGAAGGAGGGGGGAGCGAAATTCTTAAGGGAGCTAATGGAGCTAAGGGCGAAGTTCTACGATGCTATGCTCGACGACCTAAACACCCCTCTAGCCTTAACCTGCCTCCTAGAAATAGTAAGGCTTGTAAACAGGAAGATCGATGAGGGAGACTTCTCGAAGGCCGACCTAGAGAAGTCTAAGGAAGTTATACTGGAGCTCGGAGACTTCTTCCAGATCGTTCCGAAGACCGAGGAGGTACAACTACCCGAGGAAGCTAAAAAGCTAATCCAGGAGAGGGAGGAAGCGAGGAGGAGGAAGGACTACGAAACCGCGGATAAAATTAGGGCAAGGTTGAAAGAAGAGTTCGGAATACTTCTCGAGGATACCCGAGAAGGGGTTAAATGGAGGCTTCAAAAAGCTAAGTAGCGTTTAAAGAAACAGGCGTAAAATCATATAGGTGAAAGTCGGAGCTTTCACCTCCATGCCTAGATGGGAGAATACCACCAAAGCCTTAGGGAAAATTAAAGACGGGTTTAAAATAATGAAAGCCTCACCTCCTTCTAAAGGCTATTTTCCTCCTTTTGGCTCTACGTGGATAGCTACGATTGTTTCTGTAGATTGACGTGTTTCGTAGGTTTTAACGGCCTTTTTAACGATGAGGGGCGTAGCGGCCTTCAGCCTTATAGGTAGCCGTTTACCGCCTTTTAACGTAACCGTATTTAATCCTTTGAAAACCGTTTTCATCGAGGTACTTTAGGCATTTGGTTCTAAGCGCGTTGAAGGTGCCGTCGTCCATGACGGCCACTCCCTCCCTACAAACCTCCCAGATAAACGGGTTCGTCTCTGAAACTTCGTTCGGGGCGAGGCAAACGGGTTCCACCGGTTTCTCGTAATCCCAATTCTCTAAAACTAGTCTTACTCTATCCCATCTTTTCATGTTTGAAAAACCCTCGGATATTATGAGGAGGTCGACGTCGCTCCATGGCAACTCCTCGGCCTTACCGCGAGATCCGAAGAGGACTATTGAGTTTACCCTTAGCCCTACTTTACCCGCTAGTTTAGAGATGGCGTCGCTTAGCTTATCCTCAATCATTTAAGGTTCTCCTCGACGAAGCTTAATAGCCTCCTCGCGCTTTCAATAAGCTCCTTAGCCTTAGCCCCATCGTAGAGCTCGTAAGGAGGTGCGCTTGCGGCGTTAGGGTATCTTGACGTTAAGTAATGTACGTCCAGTTCCCTCGCATAACCGTATAGTGATTCGTTAACTTCTAAACCTTGAATCCTAAGCTGGTCTAGAAGGAACTTGCAGGAATGGGTTAAATGATAGCCGCGCTTATGAATTACGAGGGCCTTTAACGCCTTCTCCCCTGCTTGATGTGAATGGTACGCAGCTCCTTCGAAAAACCCTGATTTAAAGAGTTCCTCAGCCATTTTAAGATCCCTTTTAGACTGTTTAAGCCACCATTCAACTTCTACTCTCACGGCCTATTTCAAGGTGCTTCTACTAATAAAGCTTACCTCACCCTAATGGTCACCCTCATAGCTTGAAGCAGTAACCTAGCTAGGAAGGCGTTGAAAGCTTAACCAGCTAGGGATAGTTGAAGTGGAGTTTAGGCAACGGGTAAGTGGACGTAGCGCTGTGCGAAAAATAACCCATGACTGCCTCCAGCCTTTCAACCGTCTTAACGAGGCCCGGTTCGAGAAGGAACTTAACGAGATCGTAGAGCTTTTAATTCTTCCTTGGCTCTACGTGGACGGTTACGATCGTTTCCGTAAACTTTTTCTTTATTTCATTTTCAATTTTTGACGCAACTTTATGGGCTTCTTCAATCGATATTTGGCTCGCGAAACAGCAATCTATATTTATGTAGCGTTTTCCGTCAGCAACGTAGGTTACTATTCGCTCTACGGCGGAGATTTCTTGGAGTCTTTTTACTGTTTCGTATATTATTTTCTGAACCTCCTTTTCGTCTAAAGCTGGCCCCCTTTGAAGCTTTTCGTTAAAAGGTTCTACGTGAACGGTGACGTTCTCGATATTCTCTATTCTCTCCTTCAATTTATTCTCTATTCTTCCAGCTAACTCATGGGCTTCATGTACTGAAAGTTTTGGATCGACGTATGCATGCAGCGTTATGTGTAATTTACCATGAACGTAAACGGCGTTTACTTCGTGGGCCTCTATTACGCCTTTAACCCCCTTTACCAGTTTTTCAACAAGTTTTTCTATCGGCATTTCTTTCGCTAACGGTTCGACATGGATTACGGCTTCAGCGTTTTTCAGGAGACGTTTTAATTTTTCCTCTATTTCCGAGGCTAATGCGTGAGACTCCTCTAAGCTTAAATAGTCCGGAACTTTTACGGCGGCTTCTACGAACGTTTTAATCCCAGCTTTTCTAACTCTAAGGTTTTCAATCCTAGAAACACCTTTCGTGGACGCTATTTCCTTTCTAACTTTTTCTACAACATCTTTTGATACAGCGTCACTTAACTCCATTCCGCTGCTCCAGATAACTCTAACGCTTAAATAGATTAGTAGAATGCTTAGGGCAATGGATGCGAATGCATCGGAGCTCGGATAGGATCCTATTGTTGCCAAGCTAAATCCTAAGAGAGCAAGTATTGTGGAGCTGAAGTCCGCTAGCGCATGGTAAAATCCAACCTTCACCGTGGGGCTCTCGCTTTTAGTCGATTTTCTAAAAACACCGATTCTAATGAAGTCTACGCATAACGTATAGCCTATCGCGATGAAACCAATAGATGTTAAATCCAAATTAACAGACGCGTTCCGTATAATCCTTAATACTGCCTCATACATTATTAATAGCGCTATACCGATAAGAACGATTCCACTAATTAAACCGCCTATTGATTCTATTTTCTCATGACCGTACATATGCCTTTCATCAGGCGGTTTAAGAGAAGCCTTTGTAGCGAGAAATAGCATAAACATCGTTAAGGTGTCAAGTAGTGCATGTACTCCATCGCTTAAAATCGCTAAACTGCCTACAACAAGGCCTAAAACCATTTCTACAATAACGACGCTCGCTATGGTAAACGTCGAAATTTTTAAAGCTCCAAGCTTCTCTTTGTCACTAGACATTATCCCGTCGAACAGATTGCTTAATGCAAGGATTTAAGAATTATGAAACGGCTTTTCAATTCATCGTAAAACCCTCAGGTACGTTATTACGCGCGCCAACACTTAAACCTCCTATATCAATGAGTAGATTTCCTTGAGGAAGTTTTTAGCTTCCTCCAACTGTTTTAATCCTTTCTCCGTTAACCTATAGAATTTCCTCCTCCCTTCCCTATAGGATTCAACGTAGCCTCCCTTCTCAAGTAGGTAGAGAACCTTATACCCTGTAACGCTCCCGGTCCAAAAACCGAACTCCTCTTTAATCCTTCTCCTTAGCTTGTAGGCATGACAGTCGCCTTCCTTAAGGAGCCTGAATATGAAGAGCCATAGGTTTTCTTTAAGGAGCTTCTTCTTAAGCCTTTCAATAGGTGCTTTAACCATAATCGTTAAAAATATTTTACAGTAGTATAAAATATATTTCACGCGCAAGATTGCATCGGCGTGGTAAGGATGGGGGGAAGGATTAGGGTAGCTATAGCCGGCGTCGGAAACTGTGCCTCAGCCCTTATTCAAGGGGTTTACTACTACCGGAACGTCGACCCGGATTCCCCTCAAGCTTCCACCCTCCTCCACCCGGACTTCGGTGGTTATAGGGTTGAGGACGTGGAGTTCGTAGCTGCATTCGACGTTGACGCTAGAAAGGTAGGTAAAGACCTATCCGAAGCGCTCTTCGCCGGTATGAATAATACTAGGGTATTCGGTAAGGTGCCGAGGTTAAACGTGGAAGTAATGAAGGGGCCGGTCATGGACGGCGTAGGGAAATACCTAAGGGACGTAATACCGATAGCCGAAGGAGACCCGGTTAACGTAGCCCAAGCCCTAAAGGATGCTAAAGCAGATATGCTCATTAACTACCTACCGGTAGGCTCCGAGATGGCGGTAAGATGGTACGCTCAACAAGCACTTGAAGCTGGATGCGCCTTCATAAACTGTATGCCGGTCTTTATAGCGTCTGACCCGGCCTGGGCTAAGAAGTTCGAGGAAAAACGATTACCGGTGGCTGGCGACGACGTTCAAAGCCAGCTTGGAGCTACCGTACTCCATAAGACCCTCGTTAAACTACTCGTTGACCGCGGCGTAGTAATCGATGAGTCGTACCAGTTAAACGTCGGAGGGGATACGGACTTCCTAAACATGTTGGAGCGTGAACGCCTACGATCAAAGGAGATAAGTAAAACCTCGGCCGTAGAGGCAATGGCTCCCTACAAGTTCCAAGTGAAGATAGGCCCTAGCGACTACATACCCTTCCTACAGAACCAGAAGGTCTGCTACATATGGGTAAAGGGAAGGTACTTCGGCGATACCCCGTTAAGCTTAGACGTTAAGCTCTCCGTTTGGGATGCTCCGAACTCAGCCGGAATCGTGATCGACGTAGTAAGAGCGGTAAAGCTAGCCCTTGACCGCGGCGTAGGCGGCCCTCTAATAAGTATTAGCGCCTGGGCCTTTAAACATCCACCGGTTCACGCACCAGCAGAAACAGCTAGAAAGTGGGTTGAAGAGTTTATTAAAGGTCGGAGGGAGCGATAAGCCTAACCCCTCTTATGAGGCTGTCGTAAAACTCTTAATAAACACTTACGACATTACCCCTAGGTTATGGAGTTTTACAATAGGCTCGCTAGTAGTTCCTAATGGTGAATGAGGGGTTCAGCCTTAAGCCTTTAAAATCCAACTCCCCGAACTCGTTAACGTCGATGGTTAACCCTCCTTCAACCATGCTTAATAGCTTAGGCTCCACGTAAATCGTTACGCCTTCCACATGGAATTTAACGTCCTCCAACCCTCCTTCACCCCCTTTAACCTTTACGCGTGGAACGGTTACGCAGGCATCCCCTATACCGCAGCAAGGGGTCCATTCATAGGTCTCTTCAACTACTTCCAGTTTAAAGGTTTTAAACCCCTTCTCCTTAAGCCTCTCTAAGGCCCTAGCCGTAAGGTTTACTTCAACCATTATCTAGCCCCGCCTTTAACCTGTAAACGTTTACCTCGTCAATGCTTTTAATGGTCGCGCCATGATCGGCTACGACTTTAGCTACTTCCTCGTAGTTTATGCTTCCTCCTAACATCGTTATCCTAATGGTCTCAGTCTTAGCGTCCACCTCGGTTACAACAACGTTAACTTCATCGGTTCCGCTAGTAGCGCATAAATCCTTAGATAGCTCAATGATGGAGCACTCCCTAGATTTAAGCGCGTCTATAACTAGGCGTTTAATCCTTATATCCACTAGCTAACCCCTCCTACCATCATGCATAAAACCGCGGTAATTCCTCCTATTAAAGCTGATCTAACGCTACTCATTAATATGTTCTCCTTTGACACCCTGCCCATATAGGCTCCTAAGGCTGATAGTAACGCTATTATTAAGGATACGGATGCCGCTACCGCCGTAGTAAAGGCTAGTAGCCCTAAGCTAACTAGGATGAACGGCGTTAAAGCGATTAACGTAGCTATAGCCGGGGAGGCTCCATCCACCAAGGCAACCCAGAATACGGCGAAACTTGAGGCTCTAGCTAGTATCGAGCCTTCAATCTTAGTGAATAGGGCTTCCTCAACCTCCTTTAGCATCCTAGCTCTTTCAGCCTTTTCAGCTATGTAGGCCCCTGAAAACCCCGATATGCCCATGGAGAGGCTTAAGCTAAGCCCAAGCCCTATAATAAGCTTAGGGTCTTGAACACCTGACGAGTAAGCCCCAATAATAACTCCGAGCGAGGCTATAGCTCCGTCGAACGCGTTAAGGATGAAGTAGCGTCGCGCAATCTCATCGACCTTAGTAATCCTAGCGTACCTCTTTAACCTACCTATCTTCTCCCTAACAGCTTTAAGGGTATTAGGCAACCGTGCTTCCAACCCCTATTAGAAGGAGCGGAGGTAAAATATTAAGGAAACGTTTAGGAGAAATCCATCAGCCCCTGAAAATTGTTCAAAACATAAAAAGTTTTATATACTCCTATTCTAAAAAGGAAGGGGGGAAGCTGAACAGAAATCTGGAGGAGGGCCTTACGCCGTACGAAGTTACTCCTGAAGGCATGTTAAAACCCTTCAAGAAAACCCCAATGGAGGTAGTAGACCTCCTTAGAAGGGAGGGTGTAAGATTTATAGACCTCCACTTCACGGATCTACCCGGTAGGCTACAGCATACCACTATTAACTCTCGCGACCTAACCGTTGAAGCCTTTGAAGAAGGGCTTCCGAAGCTGGACGGCTCCAGTATTAGGGGCTTCGTCGAGATCCACGAGTCCGACATGGTTTTAAAGCCCGATCCTTCAACGCTAGCAGTAATACCATGGATGCCGCCCCAAGTAAAGACCGCTAGGCTAATATGCGACGTATACCTCAGCTACGCCGAAGGACGCTTCACTAGGGATCCTAGAGCCGTAGCTCAAAGGGCTGAAGAAGTACTTAGAAGGGAAGGCTATAGCCTATCGTACTGGGGCCCGGAGCCTGAGTTCTTCGTCTTCGATAAGGTATGCTGGGACGTTTTAACGCCTTTTAAGGGTCAAAGCTACTCCATAGAGTCTAGGGAGGCGGCATGGTCTTCGCAGCTAGGAGTAGGCTACCCCTTAAGGTTTAAGGAAGGCTACTTCCCAGCCCCGCCTCACGACACCCTAATGGAGTTTAGAAGCGAATGCGTGCTGGCCCTCGAAAACCATTTTCACGTACCTTGCTCCGTCCACCACCACGAAGTGGCGACGGCCGGGCAGTGTGAAATAAACATCGTTCACGACACCTTGACTAACGCGGCCGACAGCGTTATGACCCTTAAGTACGTCATTAAGAACATAGCCCGCCGCCACGGTATGACGGCGACATTCATGCCTAAGCCGATCTTCGGCGATAACGCCTCCGGGATGCACGTTCACGTAAGCCTATGGAGGAACGGTAAAAACCTCTTCTACGACCCCGACGACGCCTACGCGGAGTTAAGCCAGCTCGGTAGATACTTCGTCGGAGGGTTAATCGAGCACGGTCAAAGCCTAGCAGCCATAGTAGCTCCAACCACAAACTCCTATAAACGCCTAACGCCGGGACATGAAGCACCCGTCTACCTTGTTTGGAGTAGACGTAACCGTTCAGCCAGCATCAGGATACCGGTCTACCATAAGGGGGCGGCGGCCGCGAAGAGAATTGAATACCGACCACCAGACCCATCCTGTAACCCCTACCTATGCTTCGCCGCCATCCTAGCCGCGGGCTTAGACGGCGTAAGGAAGAAGATCGATCCAGGAGACCCCCTAGACGAAGACGTATACAAGTTAACGCCCGAACGTCGAAGGCAGCTCGGCTTAAAGGAGCTACCCGGAAGCTTAAAGGAGGCCGTCGAACACCTTCAAAGCGACCACGAATACCTAGAACCCATCTTCAGCCGGGACGTAATCGATAAGATAGTTGAGAACGGTTTAAAGGATTACGTTGAAGTAGTTATGAGACCCCACCCATACGAGTTCCACCTATACTTCGACATCTAGAAGTTCTTACTATGTTTCGACCACGAAGTACCAATATTGATTTCTAAGCCCTTTATCCATCCAATCAATATCGTAGTCGCGCGCCTCAATCCCATAGTGAAACCTTAACCACTATGAGGTTGATATTCAGCAGCTTGTTAAGAAAATAGTTACGAGCGACTTCTCAGAGTGGATTAAGCACGATTATAAGGCTGTTCTGAAGAGATTCTACGGCTGGTTGAATAAAACTAGTAAAACAAAGCTCGATCTAAGCTGAATTAAGCTAACAATGAAGAAGAATCAGACTAAGCTTCACTCTACCGGGAGCTCCTCCCAAGCGCCTCTAGGCCTCCTCGGAAACCTTACCCTTATCCTACCCTCCTTAAACTCCACTTTAACTTCCTCCTTCTTAACGTCCCTCGGGATCCTTAAGGTTAGGATTACTTCATCCGCCGTTCTCTCTACGTCTATAAGCCCGTACCCCCATTCAGGGCCCCAGAAGCTAAATCCGAAGGGGCCTAGCTTAAACCAGTGGTAAGGCAGTTAACGCCACCTCTAAGCTATTAGGGTGAAGGGGGATAAAAGGTTTACCTCAAGGTATGAAGCGAGTAATCGTACCGGTAGCCTCCTTGGGGGATGAATGACACTATGGATGCTAATAGTGTAAGCCGAGTGGAAGCGTATGCTTAATAAGGGAGGGCTTGGCTTAGCTTGAAGGGATGGGCATGGTTAAGGCTTACATCCTTATGAGGACTCGGCCCGGTACCTCTCAGGAGGTAGTTGCCGCTTTAAGGAAGGTTAAAGGCGTTATACGCGCTGACTCCGTTTACGGTAGGTTTGACGCAGTAATACTCGTGGAAGCCGAAAGCCTTGAGGCTTTAAGCCGCCTAGTTTATGAGGTAATAGGTAAGCAGCCTAACGTTGTTCACACCGAGACGTCAGTAGTCTTAGAATGAGGTGTTAATACTGCCCATAAGGGCCTTCGTACTAGTTACGACGAAGCCCGGATCATCTGAAGAGGTAGTTAAGGCTAGACGGGTTAAAGGGGTGAAGCTAGCTAACTCGGTCCTCGGTAGGTACGACGCGGTGCTGGTTATTGAGGTTAAAGACCTTAAGGAGCTTCAGCATACAATATACGAAGTACTCGAAAAAGTGCCTAGCGTCGTCCGTACGGAGACGCTAATCACCATCTTCCATCCACCTGAAGCGTAACGAACAAGTAAGCCGTAAGGCTTCCCTACTCTCCGCTACCCATCTAAGCTGCTTTCCCCCATTAGACTCGAATAAGTTAAGCCTTCCTAGGGAAGAACTTTTACATCGTATTTCTGCGCTACCGTTCTCTGCTTCTCGTCAAGGCTAAGTAGGGGTTTATGTATGCTTTGCGCTAAAGCTATGTATAGTGAATCGTAAATCGTTATTTCATTCTCTACTGCTATCTTAAAGGCTGAATCTATATGGTTCCTTTCATCCTCTAAAATCATATTTCGCTTCAAGTACTCCTTAAATAGCTGAATAATCCTCATAGCTTCATTAACGCCTACCGCTTTTCTTAAACGTAGTGCTTTCCAGACCGCATTATAAAACTCCTTAACTACGTGGTCTAAAGATATTGCCGTAGACATATACTCCGATAGCTTCAACCAACCTTCTTCACGTAGGAAGAAGGCTATTACGGCGGTTGCATCAACCACTATCACGATCCTCCCTCACAATACTCTTAGAAAACCCTCTTGGAACACTCCATGAAGCGTTCTTAAGCTCGCCAAATATCCTTCTAAAACTATCCTCAGCCTCGATTTGTCTTATCCTCTCCTCAATGAACCTTCTAATTTCTTCAGCCCAATTAACCTTATCCTTATATCTAAGCATCTTATCCTTTACGTCCATCTTAACCTTAACACTTACAACAGCGCTCACGGTTTACCACGAAATATACCGTAAAGTATACCTATAAAAACTTGACGATACACTACTTTAGAAGTTACTCCTTAAATAGCTGAATAATCCTCATAGCTTCATTAACGCCTACCACGGTTACTAAGGAGGAGCCCAAATCCTCATGGAACCTGCTTAAGGTGCTAAAGGCCGTCCAAGGAAATATAATTGTTCTACCGTGTCTAAATATGGATGGAGAAAGCATCCATAGGATAATGAAGGACGCTAGAACCGGGATTTAAACCTCGAGGCTTACCAGTTTAGCCCCCTCAGGTTCAACCAGTACTAACCCTTTATCGGTGATCCTTAGCTTCGGTATTACTGGTAGGGCAAGGAGCGACATAAGCATGAAGGGTGAGGCTACGGTGGATCCTAGGTTACGCCAAGCCTCCTCCAACCCTTCAACCTCTTTAACCACTACTTCGGGATCCTTATCCGACATTAACCCGGCTACGGGTAGTTCGACGAGGCCTATAGTTTTCGAGTTGTAAACGGCTATAATCCCGCCTCCTAGCTCTACCAGTCGGTTAACGGCGGCTGCCATGTCGCCGTCGTTTACGCCTACTACCACTAGATTATGGCTATCGTGAGCGACGGTCGAAGCCACGGCCCCCATCTTCAGGTTGAAGCCTTTAACGAAGCCTAGCCCTATACCGCCCGTAAGCCCATGACGTTCAACCACGGCCACCTTAGCCACGCCGTCTTCAACGCCGGGGGTAATGAAGCCATCCTTAACCGGTAGGGGTTCTACTAGGGCCTCGGTTAAAGCCTTCCCCTCAATAACCCTTATCACTCTAACTTTAACCTTCCCAGTATCCTTCGAAGCTTTAACCTTAAAGTCGTCGGGCGTTAAAAACCGCTTAAGTTTAACCGTCCTCCTTACTCGTTCGGGGAGGGGTGGAGGTTTAAGCTCAACGAGTAGCTTACCCCCCCTACTTACTACTTCCCCGTTAACGATTACGGTGTCCACTTCAACCCTTTCAAGGCCTCTTAGGAGTACTAGATCAGCATACCTACCCGGCGCTATACCGCCTAGATCTCCGTCAACCTTAAAGCGTTCGGCGGTGTTTAACGTAACCATCTGGATGGCGGTTACAGGGTCTACACCTTCCTCGATAGCCCTTCTAACTAGGAAGTCCACGTGTCCCTCGGTTAATAGGTCCTTCGGGCTCCTATCATCGGTTACTAGTATTACGCGGCGCGGGTCTACCTTCATCCTCGTTACAACCTTTAATACCTCGGCTAAATCACGCCAAGCCGATCCCTCCCTAGCCATTACGTACATGCCTAGCCTAACCTTCCCTAACGCTTCATCGAGGCCCGTGGATTCATGACAGGAGGATATACCTGAAGCCACGTACGCCGATAATTCCAAGTCGGATAGCCCGATGCAGTGGCCATCAACCACCTTGCCAGCCCTTAAACTAGCTTGGATCTCCCCGTGAAGCTTATTGTCTCCAGCCAGTACGCCTGGGTAGTTCATCACCTCGGCTAACCCTACAACCTCATCCAGTTTTAATAGTTCCTCTACGTCCTTAACGCTTACCCCAGCCCCCGACGTTTCAAGTTCAGGGGTTGAAGCCGGTACGCATGAAGGTATTAATACGAAAAACCTTAACGGCAACCGTTTAGACTCCTCAATAATCAGCTTAACCCCTTCCACGCCTAAAACGTTAGCTATTTCATGCGGATCCATGAAGACGCCCGTAGTACCTCGTGGAAGCACCGCTTTAGCGAAGCCTGTAGGTGTAAGCATACTACTTTCAACGTGAACGTGCCCGTCAAGAAAGCCCGGAGCTAGATAGGCGCCATCAGCCTCCAATACTTCACCGCCGGCCACGCTTCCTACGCGGCTCACCGAAGCTATCCTACCACGTTTAATAGCTACGTTAACCCCCTCAATCAATTCGCCGCTGTAAACGTCGATTAGAGTCGCGTTTTGAACTACGAAGTCCGCTTTTACACGGCCCATCGCCGTTGCCACTAACTCCGGGAAAACCTCCCATAGCGGTGGAGGCTTCAAGTAGACCCCCGTACTTATGCCTTGAAGGCTTAATTAAGCCTTAATGTGTAATCAACGCTTCAACGATCGTAAGGAGTTCCTCCTTCAAGGACCCTTAAGCGTCGACCGTTAAGCCCGGTATAAGTAAAAGATTAAAATAAGGCTTAAGAACCATTAGGTTTAAAGCGGGTTTCCGGGTGTAAGGCTTGGCCGAGGAAATAACTCATCTAATTACGCAGTTAGGGTTCGGCGGTGTTTTAGGCTTCATTGTCGGCTACGCCTTTAAGAAGCTGATGAAGCTTTTCCTGGTCTTCCTAGGTTTATACTTCATATCGTTAATGTACCTCGCCTACAATGGCTTCATAACCATACATTACGAGAAGTTTTCAAAGGCCTTCGAAGGCCTATCGAGCTTAGCCCAGGGAGGCTTTACTCTTCCCAGCTTCCTAACGGCTAACATACCGATGGTAGGAGGCTTCGTAGTAGGCTTAGGGCTCGGCTTTAAGATGGGTTAACGATACGCCTTTAACGCTCAAATAGCTTTAGAAGGGCTTCAACATGGCTTTGAACGGCGTCTAGGTAGGCCTTCTCAAACTCGCGGTAATCGTTTAAGTAGGCACTTAAAACCCGTACCCCGTTAGAATACCAGAGGGCTAGCTCCTCCTTACTAGCGTTAACGCCGGGATGACTGGAGCTCCAAGCCGAAAGCTCTTCAACCCTCTTCATAACCGTTCTCACCCGGCTTGGGAGGGCTGGATCCACGTTAACGCTTAACTCGCGAACCTCCTCCCAAAGCCTTAACTCCTGGTCAAGGCTAATGGCCTTAACCGTTAGCCCCTCACGTAGTTTCCCTAGGAACGTTAAATCCTTCCCCAGCTGGATTAACGCGTTCTCGAAGGCAGTAGTATTCAACTTGGCTAGCCTACCCTTAAGCTTCTCCAACTCCCCTTCAACCTTTAAGAGGTCTTCTCCAAGTTTTTTAGCGCGATCCTCAGCTTCAACTAGGCGGGCTTTCAACGCGGCTACCTTATCCCGCTCCTCGGATAGGTTAAGCCGGGAGTTAACGAGCTCTACGTTTAAATCGGAAATCCTAGCCTTTAACTCCTTATTTTCAGCTTCTAAACTAGAAATACGTTCATTAAGTTCAAGCATACGCTCCTCAAGTCCGGAGATCTTAGGCTGACCAACCGCGGACCACGCCAACCAGCCTATGAAGGCCCCGGCTAATAAGCCTACTACGAGCGTTAAAGCCGCTAGTTTAACCATACTTATCCTTAACACGTTAACCACCCACTAGGAAGTCGGCTACGTTAGAGATAAACCTATAATTATCCTCAGCGTAACAGTAAGGCTCCTCTAGGAACGTCTGATCCCCTATCGCTAAAACCCTTCCGAAGCCGGCTAATACGATCGGGGAGTAGATCATACTTAGCTCGCCCTCCGATGACGTCGTCCCGCTACCTACGAAGGCAACCTCGTTGCCCTTCGACGCAACGTGGCTAGCGGTGAAGAAAACGAGCTTCTCAACACCCTTCGTTAAGTCGCCGCGGAAGCTATCTAGGACTATGTTCCTGTAGTTCCCATAGTTCTTCTCGAGGTTATAGAGGTAGCCGTTCGCGAAGATGACGTTAAACTCAGCCGCTAGCGAATTTATGCCGTTGGTAAGGCTTCTAGACGGTTCATGAACTAAGAGGAGCCTACCACCCCTATTAACGAAGTCCTTCACCAACTCGACCTCCTCATCCTTGAAGGGGCTTCTAGGCGATATAACCACGTAGGCGACAGCCTCCTTAAGCGCCTCCTCAAGCCCTTGGGGCTCCACCGCGTATTTAACGGTACAGCCTCTAGCCGTTAACCTAGATATCAATACGCTTACCTCATTGGGGAAGAACGCGTTCTGATGAACGTAGTCCACTACAACTACGGGTTTACCGGCGCCCATGGTTAAGGTATGCAGAGCCTTAGAGTAGTTCCAAGGAGCCTCCACTATCAACTCTTCAACCGGTAGGTACATGTAAAGAGGTGCTGGATGGTAGCGTAAGGCTTTAAGGGTTTTAAGGTTCCAAGCCGAAGGCGCGTTTAAAGCTAGTAGGACGCCTCCACCTTTAACCGCCTCGTTTACATCGACCACGGTGTACCTCTCTAAACCAGCTAGTTCAGCTGCCTTCTTAACGGCGTCCATCGAGCTACCCACCTCATCCACGAGCCCGTATAAAGCTGCCTCCCTACCGAAATAGATTAACCCCTTCGAAAGCTCAACACTACTTAACCGTAACCTCTCCCCCCGCTGAGTTTTAACGGCCTTAAGGAAGCTTTCAAGCACCCCTTGAACGGCTGAAGGAAACTCCTTCCTAGAGAAACCGGTAAACTTGTAGGGCCCCGTTTCCACTACGTCCTCGTAAGGCCAAGCCTTATAGGGTAGAAAGGCTATTACGCCGATGTTTCCAACGAACGAGGTTGGAAGAGCGTAAACGTAGTCCGCGGCTACAGCTATATAGTATCCGCCGGACGCGCCTAAGCCGATAATGGATGATACTAGGGGCTTCTTAGCCTTAAGCTTAAGTAGGCTAAAGTATACCTCCTCGATAGCATCTACGTAGCCACCGGGGCAATCTATCTTAAGGACCACGGCCTTTATGGTGTCATTCTTAACGGCGTAATCAACCATCCTAACCAGGTAGTCACGGTCTTCACCGTATAGTATTGGGCCGTAGACCTTAATTACACCCACGGCCTCAGGGGATGATCCAGCCGTTCGTTGATAAGCTCCAACCGCATAAGTATAACCTAAGAAGGAGGCGGCGATCAGCATAGCGGCGATCAAGCTTAAAGCAGATATTGACCTAAGGCTTAAACCCATACCTTAAACCTCGTCCACCTACCGTAAGTTAACGGTGGTAGTATATATCCTTAAGCCATAGCCTCCAACCTTAACAACGTCGTCCCTGCGAACAGTTAAGTACGCCCATTAACCTCGTAGCGCTACGTTAAGCGGTAAAATTCGCAGTTAAGAGGATTAGAAGGACGCGTTAAGCCGTAAGCAGAAATAAACTTCTCCATAAAGCGGCGGCTTAAGCCCTTCCACGCCGATTAAACGTTTAACCCCACCCTTAAAGGTACACATGATATTCAAGAACTCCATCATTTACGGAGGCAAACCCCTTAAGAGGACTTTAAAAGGGTTCAACCCTTTTCCTCCTTGAAAATAGCCTCTCTAACACCCTTTTCAACCTCCTCGATGAATGCGTCTGCGGTCGCTGGGCGTTCGCTCACTAGGCTAACGAGTACGTAGATCGCAGCGGTAAACGCGAGGCCCCAGATCGGAGGGCCGAAGCCCATCGGCGACAGTCCATAGTAGTAAAGGAGGCTCGTGGTTACGCCTCCAATAACCATGCTGGTTAGCGCCCCCGCGGCTGTACCTCTCCTCCAGAAGAAGGCGCCTACGATGGCTGGTAGCTGCGCTAGGAGACATCCGGAGGACATAACGGCTAAAAGCGATATTAAACCCGGCCTTTGCATTGCGAAAATCCAGATTAAAAGCGCCTCGATAAGTATCACGACGTACCCTATCCTCATTTCAACTTTTTCCGAAGGCTTCCTGCTTAAGGAGGCGTAGACATCCCTTCCAACCATGGATCCAAGCGATAATAATATGGAGTCAACGGTTGTAACGCCGGCTGAAAGTATTCCCAGCATAACTATGAGGGCTAACGGAGGAGGCACCATGGTACCGAGGATGATAGGCATAGCCCTATCCGGAGGTCGAGCTTCAACTCCTAGGGCTCTAGCCATAAGGCCGAGCGTCACCGTGATCATCGTGTAGAGGAAGCCGAAGATGAAGAAGCCGACCACCATAACCTTTAAGGAGCTTACGGATCTTGAAACGAAGAGGCGTTGTGAAACCTGAGGATTGGTTAAGGCGAAGAAGAACCATGGAACGGTGAGCTCCAAGAACTTCGGGAACGAGAAGAAGCCAGGCCCGGGGACGGATAGTAGCGCGGGGTATCTAGACTCCATGATGTTTACGAAGCCAGTCCATCCGCCTAGGTAGGCGTATAAAAGGTAGAATAGCAGGTAAAGGGAGGTAACGAGCATGATAATCCCTTGGACCGAGTCGGTCCACGCTACACCCCTAAAGCCGCCCCAGAGGGCGCAGATCGATATTAAAGCTATAACTACGGTTAAACCGACCGCGTAAGGCATTACTCCACCCGATAACTCTTCGAGTAGGTAGGCTGAGCCCATCCCCTGGATGGACATGTACGGGATGAGGAAGGCGAGGCATATGATGGTGGCAACAATACCTACGCTTCTACTCCGATATCGATCCGCTAAGAGTTGGGTTGGAGTAATATAGCCCCACTTTCTACCCGCTACCCAAAACCTTGGGGCGAAGATTGTTAGTAGGAGGACGGTTGCTAGAAGGTAGGTAAGCTCGAAGCCTAAGGCTCCGACGCCGTAAGCGTAGGTTAAACCTACCAGTCCAACCATCATGAACACGCTGTAAGTTGTAGCGGCGTAGGTTAAGGCGGCTACGACGCCCGTTGCCTTCCTTCCGGCTATGTAGTATTCTTCAACGCCCGGGCCGGTCTTCAACCTGCCGTAGTGCGCGATTAACGCCATCGAGCCGAAGTAAACAGCTATAACGGTTACGAGGAGTAGTGGGTCCACCATCCTTAACCCTTCCACCTACGCATTAACATAAAGCAGGAGAAAGCCACCGTTAACGTTATCAACGGCCAGAAAAGATAGGCGCCAGCCACCTTTTGATAGCCCGTAAGAAAGGTGTAAGGTAAAGCGTAGTTGAGAACTAGAAGCATGGTAAACCAGAGGAGTGTTAAGCGTTTCCGCACCCTCCTCCCTCAATTAAACTTCTTATAAGTTTACGCCTACCTAAATACTCCAACATATATTTATTACGTCGCTTCAACGGTGTTCGTAATAGCCCATCATTTTTCTTAATGCTTCCTGAAGATGAAGCTGTTTTTAGTGAACCTATTGTAAAGTCTTTCAGCGAATGGTTAACTAGGCAATGATTGAATTTCGCGATGAGCCCAACATTATGTTGAAAGTTTAACGTAAGCTCCACGTTAAGTTGCTAGGTTCTCCATGCTAAACCCCGCGTTTAAATAGTTGAAGCGCTTAGCTTAAACGCGTGATAAGCGAAGCGAGGCTAACTGAAAAGGTGAAGCTATTCGCTTCAAGCTTGAACGTATCCCTCGTAGGGATAGCCTCTGTTGAAAGGCTTATGGAGGCCCCCGAAGGATATAGGCCTACGGACTACCTACCCGATGCGCGAAGCGTAATATCCATCGGTATACCCCTAAACGAGTACGTCGTAAGGATGCTTCCAAAAAGCCGAAGGGAGTACGTATTAAACTACAACGTAGTAAACGCTAAGTTAGATGCTGCAGCTTACAGCATAGCTTCCTTTGTGGAGGCGGAGCTAGGGTACGCCGCTATACCCTTCCCCGCCAGCTCCCCGTACGATACGGATAAGCAAGCTGGCGATATTTCACATAAACACGTAGCCGTAGCCGCCGGATTAGGTAGGTTCGGCTTAAGTAACCTCGTTATAACCGAGAGGTACGGGCCTAGGGTACGCTTTACCTCCATAGTTACCAACGCGCCACTAGAAAGCGACCCCCTTATTGAAGGCGACCTCTGCGATCAATGTAAAACGTGTATTGAAGCTTGCCCAAGCGGTGCGCTTAAGGATCCCGTATACGACCCTTTAAGGGGACGCTCCATCGACAAGTTGAGCTGCTACTCGTACATGGCTAAAACCCTTAAAGGGCTTCAGTGCGGTATATGCGTTAAAGCATGCCTAGATCATATGCTCGCTAAACGGTCAAAATGATAGCTTTGCGCTTAATCATACCCCTCATGGCTAGGTCCCTTATTCTGACGGCGTATATGGATATTAGTTTTAATAATGTTGAAGGCTTCCAGAGGCTGTTATAGGCTTCATTTAACGCCATATAGCTGTTTCAACACTTCTTTCCCTAAGCCTCCTCCTTCATAGATCCTTTTAACGGAAGGCTTCACCCCTTCCCCCTTCATGCGATCAATTTTAAGCGAACCTTTCAAGAGAAAAGCCTGCCTCGCTTTTGTTCGTGTAGACGGAAATGTTTATAGATTCGTAGACTATAATGAATATGGTGATGTTTACGAGCGCGGTGATCAGTGTTAGGGTTAGGGAAGAGGTTAAGAGGCTGTTGGAAGAGGGCGGCTTAGACGTGGGCGAAGAGGTTAGGAAGTATTTGGAGGAACTAGCGCGGAAGGTAAAGATTAAGAGGATGATCGAGAAGTGGGACGCTATTTTAAGCGATGTGAAGCCGAGTGAAGTAGGCTTCTCCGAGAGGTCTGTGAGGGAGGACCGTGAGAGTCATTGACTCATCAACTTTGATCAAATACTTCACACGCGAGGAAGGATGGGAGAAAGCTAGAGAGGTCGTCTTAGAAGGCGTGGTAACGCTGGATCTAGCGATAAAAGAGGTGGCGAACGCGTTATGGAAGAAAGTTGTAAAAGGAGATCTGAGTTATGAAGCCGCGGTAGAAATCCTTAAGGATCTGGTGGAAGAGAGGCCTCTACCAATTGCAGACCAAAATAGATATCTGATCGACGCGTTTAAGGCCTCGACGAAGTACGGGATAACAATATACGACGCGTTATTCATAGTTCTCTCGAAGGAGAGAAACCAGGAGCTAGCGACAAGCGACGTTAAGCAAGTGAGGATAGCGAGGGAGCTAGGACTAAAAGCCATATTGGTATAATTGGTTGAAACCGTAGCTATAAAAAGAGGGTTCGTTCACCCCCTCATAATGCTAACATATATCCCGTAAACTCCGATAGGTCAAGCCTCCTTCTAGCTAAGTCGAGCTTTATCATATAGGCTTCCATATCTAAGGCTCCGAAAATAAGTGGAACCGGTAGGTCATCAACGAGGAAAGCTTCAATGCCTATCCTTTTCCCTTCAATTTCAACTATTAAATCGCAAAAATAGTTATAGAAGACCTTACGTCCATCGATTACTGTGAACTCCCTTTGAATGAGCAACTTCTCGGTATTGAAATCTCCCGTGCAATATCGGTTTTGACGAGAGACCTTGAAGCACCGCTATCAAATAATACATTCAGCCTTCTCACCTTTAACCAGTAAATCTTGTCTAACTATGCCTAAAGCTTTCACGCTTTAAATGTTCAATCTTCAAACATCCATTTTAACTATATCCCTACTTCAAGGTTTGTCCTGAAGGTGCTAGATGGGTTACTTTGAAAGTTCTCGAAGAGGTTTCGTCAAGTGGAAGATAATTAGCGACGGAGGAGCGGGAAGCGCTACACAAGTTTGGCGTAAAGGCCATTCCAGAGAATTTGTTGCTTAAAGGGGCTTCAGAAATCCTTGGCGAACTCTTTGGCTTCTTTTTCCAAATTATCATTGAGGTTAGTGGAATCCGCTTAAACTTTATCTCACCCTCTTCGATGTGGATTCCATATGCCTCCATTATGTTTAAACCTATGATCACGCCTCTTGAAAGACCCTCTATAACCCTGATCATCTCCATTTCCGGGAGGATGAATCCCTCTGCCTCAATGTACACGGCTACGTCACCAACCAATTTACTATACTTTCACAGCTAATGGTATCTCTTTAGCTTCCTTGTAAGGCTCGTAGCCGATTTTCTCCGCGATTTCTTTACTGAAATAGCTCCTTCTAGAGCCTGTATCGAAGAGAGCTTTAGCCTCCACCACTTTTCCATTCCTGTGAACCCTTTAATCTTCAGCTTACCTTCCTTATCGGCAGTTCTCAGTTCATAGGGCTTCTCTAAAGGGGTGAAGGCCTCAAGCTTACGGCAGATCCTCTTTGAAATCACGCTAAGCTCGCAACTGAATTAACAAGGTACTTAAGCCTAATGGCTTTCCCTTTAGCTCTAATCTCTACATCGACGAGTGCTTGCTCGGCTATCACTTCCTTTCCTCCTGATTTTTAAACTCCTACTTCAGTTTAAACCTTTTCAGATTTACATTAAACGTGAAGTTTCTCGCAAAATTCAGAGGAAATAAAGAATTTTCGGCGTCAGAAGAGAGGAGGCCGAAGATAACATTTAACAGATACAGGGTAAATACCGGTGATAAAAATAAAACTTAGCTATGGAAAAAGTATTGAAACATTTGAAGAGAAAGGTTGAATCCTATTATTGGTTTGCGACGAGGGGATTAAGTATTACAAAGCCTTGCTTAAAGAGCATGAGAATCTATTTAAGGCTCAGCTTTAAATTAGTGGTTCCACAACTACTAAGATCATTACGCTTAAAGCTAGCGACGTAACTACTAGCGGTACGAGCTTCCTGTAGAGCTTGAAAAGCGGTACCTCAAAATACTCAGCGGTGTAGACTAAGCAAAGGTGAGCTGGTGAAGCTAGATAGCCTAGGAAGGAGGCGATGTAAGCTACGTTCACAGTGAAGGGGTTAACGGAGCCTACTCCAAGCGCTAGCGACATCCCGATGGTGAGTGCCACGGTCACGGAGCCAGCGAGGAAGCCTACAATGAATGGGAGTACGCTTACGATTAATAACGCGTTCACATCCTTAGGTAGCACTGATACCAAGGCCCGGCTAGCTCCGCTTAACTCCAACGAGTACTTTAATGACATCGCGGTGAAGCTCGCTAAGGCTATCGAGTAGACCCTCCAACTCTTAAATGAGGCGATAATGGCTTTAACGCCGCGCATTAAACCTATCGTTAAGACTCCTACGGCTACGCCTAACGGCATTAGTAGGGGGTTCACCGTATAACGAACCGTTAAAGCCGCTCCAAGAGCCGTAAGGAGTGGAGCCGCCGAAGCTATTAGGGTTTTACGCTGTAGGCCAGGCTTTAAGTGTTCGAGCTTCACGGCGCCCCGCAGTATTACTACGTAGCCGAGCACGGTTAACATAGCTGCGACTAAGACCTGTCTAACCAATATATCCTCGAGCGGGACACCGCTTAGGGAGGAGGCTAACACTATGATATCGCTTATCGGATAAATAAGTATAAGCGTATGCCTAAACCAAACGTTTGCTACGGCGGAGTTAACAGAAGTGAAGCCAGCAGCGTTTCCAAGCGCTCCTACGACCGGAGCCGACATTAAGGCTCCACCGGCTACTGGTAGGAGGCCCATAACAGCTGAGACGGCAATCATACCTAGCTTAGAGCTCCTTAAAGCCTTTGAAAGCCCGCGTCCAAGCTCATCCGTTAAGTTAGCCCTCCTATACGATTCCGCTAATAGCGCTATCAGCGTGGACATCGCGACTAGGAACCACGTCATCTCGTCGCCGACCGTAGCGGTGAACGTTAACGGTAGCTTTAAGGGATCCATGGCGACGGTCATCAGTATGCTGGCGGCTAGAAGCGCTAACCAAACATCCACGCCTTTCACAATCATGACGATAAGCACGGCGAGTACAATTACGAAGGCCGCTACACTCATACCTAAAACATCCTTCCACTAGTTACAAGGGGGGACATATCCGCCTCAGAAGCTTTTAAGCATTACCCTAGGAGGGGTGGCTATAGCCAATCCGTTAACGCCGCGTAAGCATTACCTAGTTTAATTGCTGCGGAGAACACATTACGGACGGTATGGCCTAGCGTTAAACCGATAAATTCTGCACGATTAAATCGTGAAACGTTAAAAGCTTAATAGGTGGTTGTTTCCAAGTTTAAATCCGATGACCAGCTTAATATCCATTAAGGAGTTTGAAAAAATAGATTTAAGGGTGGTTCGAGTAGTTAAAGCGGAATCAATACCCGGAATGAGGAAGATATTGAAGGTTACAGTCGATATAGGTAAAGGAGAGCTAAGGGAGATCATAGCTGGAGGCGCGGAGATATATAGCCCGGAATACTTCGTTGGGAAGAATTTCGTCGCAATAGTTAATCTTGAACCAAAGCGAATAGCGGGTATTACTTCTGAGGGTATGCTTTTAGCGGCGGATCTTCAAGGAAAACCGGTCTGGATAACGGTAAGCGAGGACGTACCCCCCGGTACAAAGGTTCGCTGATATAAGGGTTT
>Ga0209080_1000503_pt1 | contig 25816 bp, 29 predicted proteins | sample JNZ110809AmetaG_FD_184123 | JGI IMG/M metagenome (GOLD analysis project Ga0209080, IMG submission 184123) | Hot spring microbial communities from Jinze hot spring, China to study Microbial Dark Matter (Phase II) - JNZ 110809A (SPAdes) (version 3) ...
CTTTCAATTCTCTTTATGAGATTCCGAGGGTTTTTCTTGCTCAGTTTACTTATCTGGGCTTATTTCATATTTAAGTCTTATGGTGTTGCTTCGGTGGTTGCTGATCTGCTTTTAGGGTATGTGTTTCCACCGAAGCCCAGTGGAAAAATGTGGCGAACCAGTACTTCTAGTGAAATCATATTTTACCGCAGACTTTTATGAATCCATAGTTTCCACATCTTCTAGGATTTCCTTTTTGAAGTTTTCTTTTTCGATTATTGATTTTATTCTTGAGATTGCCAATAAAGCATGCCTTTTCAGGTCTTCTGTTAATGGTATTTCGAATACTTTGTTGTCTCTAAGGTATTTTACATTATAATTTTTTCTGGCAACTTACTTTAAACAGACTTCGCGGCTCCTCCCTCTCTCCTGCAACACTCCTCCTACGCTTTGCCTTCTGCTCCTCGAATGAATGCGGCTCTTTACCCTCAATCATGCTCTCGGTTAACCTCTCGCTGTAGCCTAAAACGCCTAATGCCCAACATTAGCGTCAACAAAACGGCATACTCACGGAGACCACTAAGAAAATTCTCCAGGCGCCCCGGCAAATTATAAATGTCCCTTTCAGCAACCGCCCGCCCCACAAATATACTATGATAAATAAACTCTGATTCTTTCCTTAAACTTTTGTTTGGAGGCCGCCGCCGGGATTTGAACCCGGCCTCCGGGCTCCACAGGCCTATACCACCAGCACCCTTATGCTGGTGTCCGTACGCTACCAGGCTCCGCGGCTTCTACACCCCTACGTTACGGCGGCCACATCATACTTTATCTAAACAACCTTAGACTTTTAAGAATTTCTTTTGGTCACGGGAAGCTGCCTTTACAGTTTATTCTGATTGGCATTGATTTATAAAGATGTTCTTCGCCAAATCTCTAGAAACGAGTTTTCAGGATGTTTATATAACCTCAAAAAATATTTACTTGTCCCTTCCTTTTCTATCTTTCATGAAGTATGTGGCTAGAGTGGAGGTCACTTTAAAGCCTGGTCATCTTGATCCTGAGGGGGAGACTACTCGAATCGCTCTTGTGGAGTTAAAGTATCCTGTTGAATCTGTTAGGGTTAGTAAGGTCTATGAGATTGTTCTTAATGCTAATTCAATTGACGAGGCTAGAGGTCTTGTTGAGGAAATGTGTAGGAGATTATTAGCTAATCCGGTTAAAGATGACTATAGATATAATGTAGAGGAGATAAGCCTTGACGAGGCGGCTTTATATAAAGAGGGACTTACCGTTTGAGCTTTATGAAGTTAATGTCTTAGAGGCTAATGATGATGATTTAGTTAGGATAAGCGAAGAGATGGGATTAGCGCTGAGTCTTGAAGAAATGAGGGCTATAAAACTCTATTTTTCCAAGAAGGGCAGAAATCCAACTGATGTTGAGCTGCAGGCTATTGGACAAACATGGAGTGAACATTGCTATCACAAGACATTTAAGGGAATAATTACTCTCCCAGATGGCCGTGTAATCAGCTCGCTTTTCAAGACATTTATCGCAGGAGCTACCTATGAATTAAGTAAGCCCTGGTGTATCTCGGTCTTTGAAGATAACGCTGGAATAATCCACTTTGAACATGATTATGGTATAGCAGTGAAAGTTGAAACTCATAATCATCCGTCGGCTATAGACCCCTTTGGCGGAGCAGCTACTGGCATTGGAGGAGTTATACGTGACATACTTGGCGTATGGGCTGATCCCATAGCATGTATGGATGTTCTTGGCTTCGGGCCTCTGGACTACGATTACTCCAATCTTCCACCTGGCATCAAACATCCAAAATATATTTTTAGAGGGGTTGTTGCTGGAATAGGCCATTACGGTAACAATATGGGTATACCAACAGTTAATGGGGCTATATATTTTGATGAGAGCTACGTTGGCAATGTTGTTGTCTACTGCGGATGTGTTGGAATTTTACCAATTAGCAAGTATATTAAGAGGGCGAGAGCAGGGGATTACCTGGTTCTCGTAGGCGGTAGGACTGGCAGGGATGGAATACACGGTGTTACGTTCGCGTCCTTAGAGCTGACCGAGAAATCTGAGGAAGTCTCAAGGCCAGCTGTTCAGATACCAAACCCAATTGAGGAGGAAAAGCTTAGAAGGGCTATTATAGCCGTAAGGGATCAGGAGCTAGCATCATCGATAACGGATCTTGGTGGTGGCGGCCTCTCAAGCGCCGTTGGGGAAACGGCTTACAAGTTTGGTTGCGGGTCAATTGTCGAGTTAGATAAGGTTCCTCTAAAGTATCCCGATATTGCTCCGTGGGAGATCTATATATCTGAGTCGCAGGAACGTATGTTACTAACTGTTCCAGAAAATAATGTGGATAGAGTTTTAGAGGTTTTTTGGGAGGAAGATGTCGAGGCTACGCCGATAGGTAGGCTAACGGAGGATAAGACGCTGAAAATATATTATAGGGGATATGTTGTCGCTGAGCTTGACATAGCATTTCTTTTCAGTCCACCTGTCGTTCGGAGGAGTGCTGAGATTATTAAGCCAAAGTTTAATGAACCATGCTTTAAAGAACCTAGCAACCTTACTGAAGACCTACTTAAAATTTTATCTTCACCAAATATTGCTAGTAAAGAAGCCATCGTTAGAACATATGACCATGAAGTTAAGGGGAACACCGTTCTGAAACCCTTCTGTGGGAGAAATAACGGGCCGAGCGACGCTGCCGTTATAAAGCCGCTGGATAAATCTTGGAGGGGTGTTGTAATCTCCTGCGGTTTAAATCCAAGGTATGGTAAGATTGATCCCTACTGGATGGCTGCCTCCGCGATTGACGAAGCTATAAGGAATAATATTGCTGTTGGAGGGAGAAGGATAGCGTTGCTGGATAATTTTGTTTGGGGGAACCCGGAGAAGCCAGATAGACTCGGTTCACTTGTTAGGGCCTGTATGGCATGTTATAGGTTTGCCAAGGGCTTTGGAACACCATTTATCTCGGGAAAAGATAGCCTATATAATGAGTCGCCTTTAGGCCCGGTCACACCAACCCTACTGATAACGGCTATAGGGATATCTCCCGATGTAAGGAGAATAATTTCTATGGATCTTAAGGAGCCTGACAATTTAATCTACATTGTTGGGCGCACATATGATGAGCTTGGCGGCTCAGAATACTATAATCTTAGGGGCTGCCTCGGAAAGAATGTTCCTAAAGTCAGACTCAGGGAGGCTAAGCGGAACATGAGAGCGGTTACGAGAGCTATTGATAAAGGTTGCGTGAGGGCCTGCCACGACCTCTCTGAAGGAGGCTTAGCTACTGCGGCTGCAGAGATGTCTTTAGCTGGAGACCTTGGGCTGGAGATTTGGTTGAGTAGAGTCCCGTATACTGGTCAGACCCTAAGAAATGACTTCATATTATTCTCAGAGTCGAATAGTCGCTTCTTAGTGGAGGTTCCAAGAGAACGTAAAGAGGAATTTGAATTAATGGTTAAAGGAACATACTATGCGCCGATAGGCAGGGTTAGAAGGGATAAGTCTTTCATAGTTTATGGGCTCAATAATGAGCCAATAATTAATACTAGTGTAGATGAGCTGATTGAAGCGTGGAAGAGGACGCTATGTAGGCTGTAGGTGGTAGCTGTTGAGACGTAAAGAGATTAAAGTCTGTATAGTTAGAGTGGGCGGAACAAACTGTGATGCGGAGACAAAGAGAGCCTTCGAAGATCTCGGAGTTAAAGCATTCATTTACCACATAAACGAGCTAACTAAAAGAAAAGACCTCCTCTTCGAACATCAAATACTTGTTTTCCCAGGAGGATTCTCGTATGGTGATCACGTTAGAGCGGGGGCTATACTTGCAAAGATAATTATGACTAGAATTGGCAAAGAGATAAGGGCGTTTGTGGATGAGGGTAGACCCATACTTGGCATATGCAACGGTTTTCAGGTACTTGTTGAAGCTGGGCTCCTCCCTGGGCTGAATGGTATAAGCAATTACCCAGAGGCTGCCTTAGCGACGAATGTTCCGTCTGGATATAGGTGCATGTGGGTCTACTTAAGGCATGAGAATAACGGTAAATGTGTTTTCACGTGGCTCATACCTAGAGGCATGCTTCTGCGCATTCCAGTAGCGCATGCTGAGGGTAGATTTATGTTGCCGGGGGGAAGAGAAGAGAAAATTCTTGCTAGTCTCATCGATAATGATCAGATAGTGCTTAGGTACTGCAATGAGAACGGTGAACCAGCCGAAGGGAGGTATCCAGCAAATCCAAATGGCTCATTTTATGACATAGCCGGAATATGCGATCAAAGTGGAACAATATTTGGTTTAATGCCCCACCCGGAAAGAGCATATTACGGTTGGCAGTTGCCTGATTGGACGAGGATGAGTAAACCTCCCAAATATGGAGATGGAAAAATAATATTTGAATCGATTGTTAAGTATGTCATGAAAAAGTTTTAATCTGGTTTTCGTGAATTTAAAAATCGATTTAAATAAATTATTTATCTTAAAAATTTATGTTTGAGGGGTACTAGTTGAACCGTAATAATTCGTTTACTTCTGAGGTTAGAGTTGTTCTTGTGGGTATTGGCTATATAGGCTCTGAAATTGCTAAGCTTTTGCTTAGGAAAAAAGGTGTAAAAATAGTTGGGGCTGTTGATCCATCCCCTGAAAAATTCGGTAAGGATCTTGGAGACGTAATTGGAGCCGGGGAGAAAATTGGGGTGCTAGTTCAGAAGGATATTAATGATTTAAATGTTAATGCTGATATCGCCATACATGCAACGACGTCCTTCTTAAATGAGGCTTATCCACAGATAGTTGAACTGATTAAGCATAGTTTTAACGTAATATCTACCTGTGAGGAGCTTTCATATCCATATATTGTTAATGAGAATATCGCTAAAGCCATTGATGAACTCGCCAAGAAATATAAAGTTACTGTTCTTGGATCCGGCATAAATCCTGGCTTCCTTATGGACACCTTAGTTATAACTTTGACAGGCGTGTGCCAAGAGATCAGGCGCATAGTTGTTGAAAGAATAGTTGATGCCTCTAAACGTAGGCCTTCATTTCAGAGGAAAATTGGTGTTGGATTAAGCGTTAAGGAATTTAATGAGAAGGTTAGTAAGGGTGAGATAGTAGGGCATGTTGGGCTTAAGCAGTCAATAGCGATGGTGGCTGACTCAATTGGCATAAAGCTTAGCAGAATAGTGGAGGAGCCAATAAAACCAGTAATAGCGGAGGAGAAAATTGAGAGCGGCTTTACCATCGTTAAACCTGGATTTGTGGCTGGTGTAACTCAAAAGGCTCATGGATTACTCAATGAACAACAATTCATAACGTTAATTTTTAAAGCTTATGCCGGAGCAGCTTGGGAGTGCGATTTAATATATATTGATGGGGTGCCAACGATAAATGAACGGATAACCCCATGTATTCACGGGGACATTGGTACAGCAGCTATAATCGTAAATTTGATACCTCGGGTGATCAGCGCATCACCAGGGCTTAAAACGATGAAGGATATACAAGCTTTATCAGCTGTTCTCGGGGATATGAGACTGCTTATTGGCAGGAAGCCTAGCTAACAAGAAATCGAATTTCAACTCTTGACTTTTTCTTGGCTTTGAACATTTAATGCTCCACGTATATTTTTCCCCTTATATTCTTGAGCAACGATCATCGTGGACGTCAATATAACACTCGGCACGCTTCTAATCTTATCTAATAGCTCATTTAATTGGGTTATTTCCTGTGCACTAACCTTGGCAATGATATCATATTCTCCATAAATTATACTTGCATCTATTACGCTGTCTAAATCGGCTATCTTTTTACAAACATCCTTTTCTGCCCCGGAGCTGACCTTCAACAATACATAAGCCTTTATAACCATACTCCTTTGCACCCTAAGCAATCCTTGCTAAAACATAATTAAATATTTACTCGGAAATATTTAATTGCTTCTTCACAACAGCCTCAATCCAAGCAGCGTAAGGCAATACTTAAGTTCTCTTTTGTAAAAGAAAGCTTTTGGTGGGAGAATGCCCAAAGTTTTGATTCTTGCGGGGGACGGCGTTGAAGCCCAAGAAATCTTTTACCCATTTTGGAGACTTAAAGAGGCGGAAATAGAGGTTGTGGTGGCGGCTCCCTCAAAAAAGGCTCTATTTACCGTTATCCATGATTTTGAGCCTGGTTGGGAAACATATACTGAGAAACCTGGATATAGGTTTGGTTGGGTTGAGATGTCGTTTAAGGATGTTAAGCCGGAAGAGTTCGATGGTCTCATAATACCAGGTGGGAGAGCACCAGAATATGTGAGAACTTACCCTGAGATTGAGCCTATCATTAAACACTTCTTTGAGAATAACAAGCCCGTGGCAGCTATATGTCATGGTCCACTAGTAATTACCGCCTTTGGGCTAGCTAAGGGTAGAAGAATGACTTGCTATATGGCAGTTGCCCCGGATCTTAAGCAAGCTGGTGCAGAATATATAGACCGGGAAGTAGTTGTTGATGGAAATCTCGTTACAAGTAGAGCCTGGCCGGATCTACCGGCGTTCATGAGAGAATTCCTGAGGCTTCTGCTGGAAAAGAGAGGCTAGCTATTCCTTTCCCTCTTTCCTCTTTTTATTAAGTGATCGGTGTTATTCATCCTGGGAAAATTCATCTAATGTTTTAGACGGGGAATTTATATTTTAGAGATCATTAAGGGATTTTTAGCCTGCTGGTGGCATGTATGAGCATGCTCCTTATGCTCGAGCTGGCTAGAGTATTTACCTGCTTAGTTTTCCTTCTCATAGCATCCTTGTATGATATTAAGAGTAGGGAGGTTCCTGACACACTATGGATAATTTTTGCTCCAATCGGCTCAGTATTAACGTTTTTTTCCATCTTATTAAGTGGGAAGAATATATGGGCTTTTCTCATATGGATCGTAGTTATAGCTGTCATTTTCATTTTCTCTGTAGCTTTCTTTTACTTGGGCCTATTTGGCGGAGCTGATGCAAAGGCTCTGATATGCCTAGCGGCTGCAATGCCCCTTCAACCAAATCTATCCCCTGCCAGATTTTTTGACAAATATGCTATTCAGCTCTTTATGCCACCGCCAATTTCAACCCTTAATAATTCCGTTCTCTTCGCAGCGCTATTAACAATTCCGTTCCTTATAAGGAACTCAATAGATTATATGAAGAGTAAGAGAATTTTTGAAGGTCTTGAACATGAAAAGTCATTTAAGAAGGCTCTTGCCCTCTTGACGGGTTATAGGGTTGATGTAAGTAAGCTTCGCTTAGGTAGACATTATTACCTTCTTATGGAAGAATTTGTTAGGCATGAGGATGGATCCTTGAGTAGGAAGTTAAAATTATTTAGCCGTTTACCCGCAGATGAAGAATGGCCAAAAGAGATAGTGCCACGTGATTTTCATGGAAAAATCTGGGTTACGCCTGGACTACCTTTTATGGTTTTCATTACAATAGGCTTTCTTACAACAATATTTATCGGGGACATTATTCTTCTATCAATAAGCATTGCATTTATTCACTGAAAAATTAGCTCCTCCTAAAAAGCCATTTATCAATTATTAGTCGTAGTGTTTCGAAGACTTCGTCCTCATTCAAATTATTTACGTCTAGTATCACATGGAATGGTTCGAAGTCTTCGCCGAGCTTAAAGCCATATAATTTTTGATAGATTTCCTTAGTTTTCGTCTCTCGTTCTCTCATACGTCTTAGGGCTTCCTCAAAGCTTATTCCATCTCTCCTAGCGATTCTAGCGGCCCTAACCTCCTCTGAGGCGTCAAGCCATATTTTAAAGCCCTCTTTAAGAAGCCAAGGCATAGTCCAGCTATCCAGTACAACATCTCCTTCCCTAGCCCACTCCATCATTTTCTCGTCTACTCGTCTATCAATTTCCAGGTTCCTTAATCTCTCCCCGACAAACTGTATGCCGCTTTCAGTTTCCCACCACCCCCGCTCTGACACTTTATAACCCATCTCTAATGCAACAGCCTTAAGGGCATCACCACCAGAATAAAACTTTAAGCCATAATGTTTTGCAATCTTTCTGGCAGCTGTGCTTTTTCCCGAACCAGCTAGACCAGAGATACAAATTATAATCTTTTTTCCTCCCGACATTAAGATCCCATAGTGCAACTTCAAACTAGCAATCTTATTAATATTTTATTTAAATGTTTTTGAGAGTAGGAAATGGAAGAAGAAGCTGCATATAACATACCATATGAAGAATGGTACGTTAATCTTATCTCCAAGTAATGGTATGAAGGCCGCTGGCTTGTGGAGGTACGGTAGTAGAAACCACCATATTGCGAAGATCAAAATAGAGGTAATAAATGTGGTCTTTAATTGCTGTGAGTAAACTTTTGCTTTCATCTGATTTAATCGTATTTCATCCTTTTTTAACTTGGCTATAAGCTTCTTATCACCAGTCTTTTTGGCTTGTTCCAGTTTAATCCTCCACTCCGAATACTCCTTCTGAAACTCGGCTAGTAGTCGCTTATCAATAAATTTACGGTTAATTAAGGTCAAGATTAAGGATGTTAAAAGGGCTATAAGAATTGTGAAAAGCGTTATATATGGTGGGCTCTCAAGCATCCACAAAGAAGTTTCCCTCACTCTCCAAGGAACTTTCTTATTCCAGGATAGAGTTCTTCAATTTGCTCACGCATTATTTGTTGGTAATATTGATATATAATGCCAACGGAGAGAAGTATTCCTGACCCGGTACCAAATGCCCCGAACACATCCGCTATAGCGGCCATGAGGCCAACAATAAGGCCCCCCAGCAGCGTCACTGTTGGAATATAACGCTTTAGGATAAATTCAATTGGTTTCTCGGCTCTCCTGAATCCTGGAACTTGGAGACCAGCATCTACTAGCTGTTTGGCAACAGTTCTTGGATCTAAACCTCCAACCTGTAACCAAACCCAAGAGAAGATGAGACAGAAAATAATTAGGAGGATTATATATATGCTATATCTTATAGGTTCCCCTATAAAGTCCATGAAACCTCTTGGTGAAGCAACATAATACGCTAGCCCCCCAATTGGTCTAACCCCCTCAGGGGTCCATTTAAAGTCACCTATTAGCCTTATTATTGGTCCTAAAGTTGGGTCATCTCGATAATTGTTCCATAATATCTGCCCAAAAATCTGTATGTTTCCAAAGAGGGTTGACGTAAAGATGATTGGTAAATTTGAAACATACAATAGGCTTATTGGGTATTTCCCTCTAAATCCTCTATATCTAGAGTATGAAATTGGTATTTCAACTCTGACCCCCTGCACATATATACAGAACATGAATATCGCTATCGTTAAAAGTAGACCTATGACGCTCGGGTCCCCCCCTGGTCTTATAATTAAGGCTGAGAGTGGAGCTCCCGTGATCAGTGAATCAATTAGAGCTGGGATTATCCCCCTAAACTTTCCTACATTACCCACAGGTTGTGTCAATGAGAAGCAGTCTATCATTATATGCTGGGCCACTCCTGCTAGAATAAAGAGACTTATGCCGCTCCCAATCCCCCATCCCTTTTGTATCATTTCGTCTAGAAGCATTACTATTAGGCTAGCAATGAGTAGCTGTACAAATATTACTATTGCTTGGATGGATCCCATCGCCCGAAGGACACCGCTTATAAGATAGGCTGAGGCTTGGAAGATAGTCATAACTATTGCTAAGACCTTACTTGCGCCTGTAAAAAGTGCTCTATCCTCAGGGTTAGAAAAATCGACACTTATGAGGCCGGAGGCCGCAAGTAATTGCAATATTAATCCGGCTGTAACAATTGGGCCTATGCCAAGTTCCATCAATGTGCCCTGCGTTGAAGCAAATATAATCCTATAGACTAGGACACTTTCACTCTTGTGTAGACCGTATAAAGGTATTTCGCTCATAATAAAATAAATTATTAATGCAAGGCCTGTCCAAAGAAGTTTCTCACCAAAACTAACTTTACGTTCTGGAGCCTTAACTTCAGGAATAAATCTTGTTAACGGCTGAAAGGCCCTTAAAAACCTGCCAGCCAAGTTTTTCCCTCAAACATAAATGGTATTGGAAAAGACAGATTTATTTTACTTCTATTGAGCAGTCTCCTTTACGGATAATATTTCTCCACCAGCCTCTTTTATCTTTCGTAATGCCTCTTTAGTATACGAAGGGACTTTAACTATAACTGGAAGAGTTATTTTTCCTTCACCTAGGAGCTTCATGTAACCCATAGTCTCTAAATCTATGAATATTTTTTCACCTTCTCCAGTCTTAGCAGTAACCTTTAGGGCTATTTCCTGAAGCTCCTTCAAGTTTATGCACTTAATATTTTTCATCTTCTTTTGTTTTGGCGAGACGAAACCCTTATATCCAAAGTAGTTTGGCTCATACCTCAAAACCCATGACCACAGGTGCTTGTGTCGACCAGCTCTCCTCTCGCCCTTAGACCCACTCTTCCTATGCTGCCCAACTCTGCCGTAACCACATGTCCTCGATCCTCGTTTCTTACGAATCTTTCTGATCTTATGCGGCATGCGTTCCTTCCCTCTAAATCATCCTTTTAAGTAAATCGTTTATGTCTTCACCTCTATAACCTACTACGCCTCCACTCTTATAACTCTTTTTTATGCTTCCATCATACCCACCGCTTGGTGGGTGTAGGCGGAAAACTGGTTTAATTTCTGGAAGTTTGTGAAATTCAACCTTTAGGCTATGTATTGCTTCAGCTAAATCATCTACTGACTCAAAACCTATTTTTCTAGCATATTCATCAGTGATTTTTCTATTTCCTCTAAGTCTACCTCTTTCTCTTAGCAGTAGAGCAATAACTTCCTTAGAGACTTCACCCCATGTTACATAATTATGGACTTTATGAAGCATATTTAGATATGAGGGACGATTATCTATTAACGTTGCATGGCAATTACGAACAAGATGGAGCATTCTAAGTGTATCACTAATATCCCTTCTCACGTTAACTGTGCCGCGGACCCTCACAACAGCTAAGCACTTGTCCCCTTTCTCCATGGATATCTACCTCGCCCAATCCAGTGGAGTAACAACCTCATACGTTTTCTTAAGAGCATCAAATACGGCATATGTAAAGGATGGAACAGTTCTTGTGGGGCCATAGCTCCTAGTCCAGCAGTCCTTTATGCCCGCAAGTCTAAGGATAGCTTTAGCAACTTCACCAGCAACGAGACCTAGGCCTCTTGGCCCCGGTATAATCTTGACCTTAACGGCGCCGCATTTTCCAGTTACTTGGAAGGGTAATGAGTGTGGCTGTCCACACCCACATTCCCAGCTTCCACATCCCCTGCGTATAACTGTTATATTTAATCGCGCATCTCTAGCAGCCTTCTCTATGGCTGTACGCACCTGTGTAGCCTTGCCAGAACCTATACCAAAGTAACCATCTCTATTTCCGACGGCGACTATAGCTTTAAATCTAGACCTTTCACCAGCATCTGTTTGTCTTTGAACAATGCTTATGTGCAAAACTTCTTCCTCAAGATTTGGTACAAGAGTGTCTACTATCTCAGGCTCACTTATCTTCATTCCATTAGCAAATATCTCCTCTAAGGAGGATATTTTACCCTCAAGCACCATTCTGCCAACCTTTGTGCGTGGAACCCATTCCTCCACTTTACTTACTTTACTGGAGCCCTCCTCCAAACCACATCACACCGATAGCTTCAGCCAATATATAGCCTGCTTCGCTAAATTTCAGAAAAAGCCAACTAACAGATTTAAACTTATCTGATGTTATATTGAACTTTCATCAATTATTTCTTTTGTTATTCTCTCCATAAAGAATTTATTCCACTTTTCTTGTCTTTATTCTCTAAAATTACAAGGAGGTGCGTTACTTTGAGCAAAGATGCTATTAAGTGGGTTGTTAGAGACCCCAATAAGCCGAATGTCTTCTGGCCATCTGAAGAAATGAAAAAGAGGGCTTGGGTTAGTGACGAGAAAATATATGAGGAGGCAGCTAAGGATCCGATAGAATGGTGGGCTAAATTAGCTAGAGAGGGTATAACATGGTTTAAAGAGTGGGCTGAAACCTTTGTCCACGAACCACCCTTCTATAAATGGTTCGTTGGGGGAAAGCTCAATATATGCTATAATGCCGTTGATAGACATATCAAAACATGGCGTAGAAATAAAGCGGCGATAATATGGGAGCCTGAGCCGCCTGAAGAGCCACATAGAGTCTTAACATACTATGATCTCTATCGTGAAGTTAATAAGTTCGCAAATGTGCTGAAAAAGCTGGGTGTTAAGAAGGGTGATAGAGTTGGCATTTACCTCCCGATGATTCCAGAAGCCATTATAGCAATGTTAGCGTGTGCCCGCATAGGTGCGGTACATAGTGTTGTCTTCTCCGCATTTAGTGGCCAAGCGTTAAAGGATAGAATGCTTGATGCTAAGGCGAAGGTCTTAGTTACAGCTGATGGATACTATAGAAGAGGAAGCGTGATTAACCTTAAGGCTAATGCTGACACAGGCGTCGAAGGAACGACTGTAGAGAAGGTGGTCGTTGTTAGAAGGCTTGGTTTAAACGTTAACATGGTTGAGGGGCGTGACTATTGGTGGCATGAGCTGATGAAGGATGCGGAGCCATACTGTGAGCCAGAAGTTTTAGATAGTGAAGACATGCTCTTCATACTATATACCAGCGGGACAACTGGTAAACCTAAGGGAATTGAGCATCACGTTGGCGGTTATGCTGTCCAAGCCTATTGGACAGCCAAGCTGACCTTCGACCTACACGACGAAGACATATTCTTCTGCACAGCGGATATCGGCTGGATCACCGGTCATACTTATAACTGCTATGGTCCACTATTGAACGGCGCAACCTTCATATTATATGAGGGCGCGCCTGACTATCCAGCTCCGGACAGATGGTGGCAAATTATAGAGAAGTATGGTGTAACGATATTCTATACCGCGCCAACAGCCATAAGACTGCTCATGAAGTATGGTGATGAATGGGTTAAGAAGCATGACTTAAGCACTCTTAGGCTTCTTGCGAGCGTTGGAGAACCAATTAATGAAGAGGCTTGGCTGTGGTACTTTAACGTCGTTGGAGGCGGCAGGTGTCCTATAATTGATACTTGGTGGCAGACTGAGACTGGTGGCACATTAATCCACTCGCTGCCAGGCATAGGTCCCTTCATACCAACAGTTGCCGGAAGACCATTTCCAGGAACGAGGTTTGCGGTCTTAAGGGAGGATGGAACTTCAACAAATATTGGTGAAGGCGGCTACCTTGTTCAGCTACCTCCATTTGCGCCTGGCATGCTTAGAACAATATATGGGGATCCAGAGAGATTTAAGCAGCAGTATTTTGGTGTATATGGTGATAACATTTATTACACTGGTGATGGCGCCTACATCTATGATAAGATGGGCAACATTAGGATAACTGGAAGAGTCGACGACGTAATGAAGGTTGCTGGTCATAGGATAGCTAATGCTGAAGTTGAGAACGCTGTGGCTCAGCATCCCGCGGTGGTCGAGTGCGCTGTTGTGGCGATTCCTCATGAAATTAAGGGTGAGGTTCCAGTAGCATTTGTTGTGCTTAAGCCAGAATATAAGCCCTCAGGCGAACTTGAGACTGAAATAAAAAGAATTGTTGATAAGATTATAGGGCCAATAGCTAGGCCTGAAAAGGTGTTTTTTGTCGAGGATCTGCCAAAGACCAGAAGTGGAAAGATTATGCGTCGGATCTTGAGGGCACTACTGAAGAATGAACCAGTAGGAGATATAACAACTCTAATGAATCCAGAAGCTGTTGAGAAGCTAAAGGAAAGAATTGGAAAAGGTCTCTAGCCTAAGTAAATCTTAAAATCTTCTTTTTCCCTTGATGATCATTGAGATTTTGTTTGGCTAATGATAATAGTAGTAAGATTTATCTTGATTTTTGTTCCTCAATATCGTGATGGCTGAGGATCGAGGTTACCATAATGGAGTCGAGTAAGGCGAGGAAGATTATTGGTCATGGGACATGGTATGATAAAATGGCATTTAAGATAGTTGAGAGAGAAAAGAGGCTTGGCAGGGACCTAGATCTTATTAGAGTTGAGTGTGGGGTCGGCGCCTCTGGTATACCACATTTGGGGAGTATAGCTGAAGTGGCAAGAAACTATGCGGTGTCTTTAGCTTTGAAAGACCAGGGGTATAACTCAGAACTCATAGTTTTTTCAGATAATATGGATGGGCTTAGAAAAGTCCCCGCGGGAATGCCGGAGTCGCTTGAGAAACATCTAGGTGAACCAGTGACAAGTGTCCCAGACCCTTTTGGCTGCCATGGCAGCTTTGGGGAGCACATGGTAGATTTATTGCTTGATGCGCTGGATAAGCTTAATATAGAATACAAGTTTATGTCTGCAATTGAGGCCTATAAGGGCGGCTTGCTTAATGGCGAGATACGGCAGATCCTTATGAATGCTGAGCAAGTAGGCAAAATAGTGTATGAGGAGACTGGACAGGAAAAATATCTTCATGTTCTCCCATACTTTCCAGTATGCGCTTCCTGCGGAAAAATCTACACGACGAAAGCATATAAGTTTCTTCCAAAGGAGAATAAAGTGCTGTATGTATGTGAGGGAATGGAAGTTAAGGGTAAATGGATTAAGGGTTGTGGGTATGAAGGCGAGGCAGACTATACTAGGGGGGAGGGAAAGCTTGCATGGAAGGCTGGAGAGTTCGCGGCTAGATGGAAGGCTCTGAAAATTAAGTTTGAGGCTTATGGAAAGGATCTACTCACCTCTGTTAAGGTTAATGATAGAGTTTCACGTGAGATACTGGGTTATGAGCCGCCGCTCCATGCCCGCTATGAATTATTTCTAGATAAGAGCGGAAAAAAGATTTCTAAGTCTGCTGGAAACATTATTACACCGCAGCTATGGCTTAAATATGGTTCACCACAATCCCTACTATTGCTTATGCTAAAGAGATTTGTCGGAACAAGAAGTATCTCTATTATGGATGTACCACGTTATATGAATGAACTCGATGAGCTTGAGGACATATATTTTGGGAAAATTGAGTTAAAGGATGAGGCGGAGAAGATTAAACTTAAAGGCTTATATGAGTATTGCTGGCTTCTAAAGCCTCCTAGCAAGCCGAGAATACATGTGCCTTATAACGTGCTAACTTATTTAGTTAAGGTTGCTCCTAAGGGGCGTGAAGTGGACTTTATTATTAAGAAATTGCGGGAGTACGGATACATAAGGGATTTAAGTGATAACATTGAGGACTTAGAGAGGCGAGTACAGTATGCCCAAAACTGGGTAAACGATTTTAAAGAAATCTCTGAAACCAGGGTGGAGCTCCGCTTAGAAGAAGCTAACGCAATTAGATATTTAATCCAGAGAATTCGAGCTGAGGAGGAGGCTGAAAAAATTCAGGGCGCAATATTTGAGGCTGCCAGACAAAATGGTCTGGAGCCAAAAGAGTTTTTCAGAAAACTTTACATGATACTTTTAGGCGCCCCCTCAGGCCCGAGGCTTGGACCATATATAGTTGCCATGGGTAGAGAAAACGTGATAGAGGCGTTGGAAAGCGCCTTAGCCACCCTTGAAGGATGATTTAGAACGTATTTTAACTGGTAAATCTTCTATCTTAACCTTTTCCTGAATCTTTTCTCTCATATCCCTTAAAATAACTTTTCCTTCAGAGATTTCTCTTGGGCCGATGATTATAGCATATGTCACGCCCCTTCTGCTTCCGTCAGAGAGGGCTCTTGAGAGACTACGCCCCATAACCTCAACCTCAGATGATATACCGTTCTCTCTGAGAACGTTTGACGCTTTAATCGCTTCAGGTAGGAGCTTGCTGTTTGTAGGGATTACTAAGACCCTCTCTCTTTGGGGCTTAGGTAGACTTATGCCCTGCTTCTCCATCGCTAGTATTATCCTGTCAACTCCAAACGCAACTCCAATGGCTGGAACCATGCCGCCGCCGAAGGACTCTATAAGCCTATCATATCTTCCGCCACCACATATTGCTATATCTAGCTCTGGCACGTAAGTCTCAAATATTATCCCAGTATAATATTCTAACCCCCTTGCAAAACCAGCCTCAAAGTAAAACTGTATTTTTAAGCTAGTTCTTTCTAGCAACTCGAGTGTCTCCCTGAAGTTTTCTAGGGCGCTTATGGCCTCAGGGTAAGCTTTAACAGCGTCAGACACCTCCTTAATAAATGAAGCTTTTTCATAACCTCTAATCCCGATGAGTTTTTCTAAAGTTTCTAGACACTCATTATTCACACCAAAGCTCTTAGCGAGACTTATGGCTTCACTCCAATTCCTCTTATCAAGTGCTTGCATTATCGCATTTTGCTTATCTTCAGGAATACCTTCATGAGAAAGTATTCCGCGTAAGATACCAATGTGATTAATCTTTATAATATAGTTTCTTAGTCCTAGATTCTTGAGGAAATCATTTGTTAGGCATAGGATCTCAGCATCTGCTTCAGGTTTACTTGAGCCTATAAGTTCATAATTTGCCTGCCAGAATTCTCTGTATCGTCCAAGCTGGGGCTCATCATAGCGGTAGAGGCTCCCAAAGGAGAAGAGCCTTATAGGCTTAGGTGCTGCCGCTAACTTGGTTATGAAAAGCCTGGCTATTGAGGCTGTAAACTCAGGTCTTAAGGCAACTTTCCTCCCACCTAAATCCACGAACACATACATGCGCTTCCTAGTTTCCTCACCAATCTTTGCCGCCAGAAGTTCATAGTGCTCGATAATCGGCGTTATAACTTCCTCATAGCCATATAGTTCTGCCAGGCGCCTAGCATTACTTTCAACAAATCGGAGTTTCCACACGTCCTCCGGCATTAAATCCCTCATGCCGCGTACGGTTTGAAGGGTTTCGTGGCGCAAAATAGGTCCCTCGAAGCAAGATAAGCCTTAATTCTTATGCAAAGATTAAGACACTAATGGAAATTTTTAAGGATTACGGTTATGGCGTTTTTGGGAAATAATAAACATGCTTGTTATTGGACTCAGGAGCGGGAAAAGTTCGTCATCCACCGCGGGCAAGCGTCCACGTACCTCGATCTCCTCATCGTCCAAATAAATTTGTGGAAAGGAGCTATGAATATTTTTCCTTTTTTTATGAAACTCTAGTCTTTTCATACATTTTTTCTAGAGTCCAACGTATCGCCGACCTTAGCTCCCGCTCCCTCTGTGGGGTTACGTTCTGAATGAAAATTTCCTTAATTATATTTCCATCTCGCTTTATCTCATATGAGATGGCTTCTTCCGGCTTCAGCTCGCCTCTCCTAACTGCTTCCTGATCAATTTCTCTCATTTTATTTAAAACTTTCTCGATTAAGAAGGCTTCGAAAGGTGGAGTGTTTACATCAAATTTTTTACCAGGTTCCGGAACTATGCGTAGGTTCCTATCCTCCACATATATATTCGCCAGTAACTCTCCAGTACTCGATTTTAACGGTATGGTTCTGGAAGGCTCCTTTAGTACTGGTGGTTGTGCAATTGGAGCTGCCTCTGGGACTCCCGTCAGGACTATTTCATCAGCTCTTCTAAAGCTTTTCTCAAGTAAAATGTTATTAACAAATTCCAGGATTATTCTTAAGCCCTCTATCTCCGCCTCTAAGTTCCTTATCCTTTCCTCAAGGATCTCTCTCAGCTCCGCTATTTTCTTAAGTTTTACTTCCTCCATTCCAGGTTCTTCCTAGAAACATATAGTGACAAAATTATAATGTGTAGAACAACAATATATTTTCATCTGGTTCAATTTTTACAAAATTAAGTATTGAAGGAAATAATTTTAGTGTTCATTTAATGCAATAAGCCTGTTAAGTGACCCTATAAATGTTCCATCAAGTAAGTAAATTTCAGTTTTGTCAAGGTTGACTCCACCAGACCGAAATACTGGCCCGATAAAATCCCTAAATATTTCGTCCTTAAGGGTTAATGCCCTATTTATAGCTCTCCCCCCCAATGCATCGTTAAAGGATGGCATTACTATTAAATTTTTAACTCTAGGCTCAACCATAAACCTCTCTTTAAGCACCCTCTCTGGGTCGTCATTAGCCCCAAGCCTAACTTTATAGTGCTTTAACATTGCTCTTATAAGAGCAAGCTTATTGCAGGAAGCCCTAATCCAAACCTGGCTTGTTATGTGGAATCCAGCTGGGTCCTTAAATGATATTACTGGATGTACGTGTCCGATGATCAAGGTTTCACATTCAAGCATCTTTATATCTGGCCATGTGTGACCATGAAATAATCCAACACCACCGAAGATTACACCCCGCTGTGATGTAACCTCAACCTTACTTGGTAATAAGACATCTATATTGCCATCATGATTCCCCGGCACAACCTTTATTTGACCGACCCTATTAAGGAGTTTTTCAAAGAATACTGGTATGTCGCGCCACTCTTCAACCTCAATTTTCTCAACAGTATGTTTTACATCACCTAAAATAATTAGTTGATCCGGCTTTTCAAGCATTAGGATTTGCTCCAATCTCTTTAGAAGTCTATTCATTTGGGATGGTAAATGGATCCCTCTCTCAGAGAGACTTGCCTCCCAGCCAAGGTGTATGTCTGAGATAACTAAGACTTTTTCATCCTCGCTAATTATTGTTAACGCCGGGTAAGGGCTTACTAGCCTAATTACTGCAGTCATCTCTACACTCCTGAAGATCTATTTTCGTCCGGGTCATCAATGAAGAAATTTTCTCAAAAATTTCTCTATTGGCCGAAGCTATTACCGAGAAGCGCTTAATCTCTGTTAATGGTACACATGGTATCTCCTTACCATCTGGTTGTAAGATAACTCCCCCAGCCTCCTTCAAAATAAATGAGCCAGCCGCAAAATCTATTGTCCTAAGTACCCCCCGTATATCTATATAGGCTTCCAAGAGACCGCATGCAACATGGCACATCTCTAGGGCGGCTGATCCAAAAGCTCTTATGCCCTTAGCTATGCTTATGATTGGCAGTAGTTTCCTCGCAGCTTTCACATTCCTTGTAACATTAATGCTGATAATTGCTTCCCCGAGATTCTTTAATGAAGACGGCTTAATTGATTGTCCATCGCGTTTGGCTCCAGCTCCCTTCTCAGCTGAAAATATTTCTCCGCTATATAGGTCTATCACAACAGCCGCTTCTATGTCGCTCAAATATTCTGTTCTCGATAGGGCTAATGATGCCGAGGCAAACTTTATACCCTTCATCGCATTATTTGTTCCATCGACTCCATCAACAGCAAGGTAAAAGCTGGGTGATTGACCAATTTTCCTTACCCCGCACTCCTCTCCAATGAAGATGCAGGAGATATTCTTTTGCCCTAAATATTCCATGGCAGCCTCCTCAGATACAGCATCAATAAGTCTCGTTTTATCCCCACCGAAACCCGAGCCGACAATTTTTCTAGCATCTATGGTTCCGAGTAGGGGATGAACAGCAGAGTATATTTTCCTTGCCATCCCTATTAGTAAGTCAATGGCGCTTTCCATCCTCATCAATCCTCTTTTCCTTAAACTTATATATTGGGTGAGCCAAATAATCCATTCGGGGGAAATATTTGTCTGAAGTTGAGAAGAAGAAAAAGTACTATTATTATGGGGAGAAAGAGAAGAAGGCTGAAGAGGTAAAGAAGTGCAAGAAGAAGTAAGCTGCTTAACGCTCTCCTCTTAAGAACATTGGTATAAATCTTTCATCGTCTACTAAATTAGGTCTTTCTAGCTCAGAGATATCTACTGGCATAACTATTCTGGAAACCATTCCATGTAAACTGTAAGGGAGCCTAATTAATCTCATCCCTCCGGAAGTAACCCATTCATCAAATATAAAGCCTCTATTCCTCATATCCCTTGCAAAGGCGCTTCGCTTCTCGTAGCTCCAATTAAAAGCATCTTCATCGAAAACATGTATATGAAACCCTCTTCCAGAATAAACAATCTTCAGATCTGTAAATATTTCGGAGAGGACCTCATAAAACCTGATTGTTTCCCTTCTGGCAGCGTCCAGCTCCAATTCACAGAAGCTTAGCCCCTGATGTCTGCGCATTTTATCCTCGAGCGAGCCATGTATAGGACACGTAAAATTCTCCGGGTCAATATCGAAGGCAAGTTCTTGGCCTAAAATATGCCCCTCCTCATCATAAACATTTCTATCATAATATACTGATTCCGGGAGAAATTCAAGAATCCAGCTCCTAACATCCTCCAAACCCTTGTAGTTTTCTATGAGTATTGTTGTTGAAGCTTCATCTGCATATTCTAGCGGATAGATCCTTGTATGCCTACCTATTATCACCGCAAAGATGACTTTCCCACGCCAGTCTCTAAGCCATTCCCTCACACCATCGAGGTTAAACTCTCTTTCATAAAATTGTTTACGCTCCTCTAATGTTGAGGGCCGCATCCCCTTAGGTAAATAATATCTATTCATGTGTAACCCTACGTTATCAAGAGACAATAGCTTCTCTAAGTAGTTCCAGGCTCCCAGCTCTCGACGTATTTTTTCTGCTCTTCAGTCATCTCATCTATCTCTACGCCCATTGCCTTTAGTTTTAGTCTTGCAACGGCTTCATCAATCTCCTTAGGAACATCATAAACTTTCGGTTCCATCCCAGGGTTCTTAGCCAGATATTCAACACATAATGCTTGGTTTGAGAAGGACATATCCATAACCTCGGAGGGGTGACCCTCTGCGGCTGCTAGGTTTACTAATCGCCCCTCAGCCAGCAAGTAAATTCTCTTTCCATCTTTAAGAGTATACTCCTCCAGGTTTGGGCGGATTGTCCTTTTTGACATTGATATGCCTTCTAGATCTGGGAGGCTTATTTCAACATTAAAGTGGCCGCTATTAGCTAGTATTGTCCCATCCTTCATTCTGAGCATGTGCTCCTTGCGGATAACGTTTATGTTGCCAGTTGCCGTTATAAACAGGTCTCCTATCTCGGCTGCCCTACTTAATGGCATCACCTGAAAGCCATCCATAACGGCCTCTAAAGCCCTTATTGGATTAACCTCGGTAACTATGACATTTGCGCCCATACCCCTTGCTCTAATAGCGATTCCACGCCCACACCAGCCATAACCGCAAACAACAACGGTTTTTCCAGCTAAAAGTATATTTGTCGCCCTCAATATGCCATCTATTGTGCTCTGCCCCGTTCCATACCGATTGTCAAAGAGATACTTTGTGTATGCATTATTTACGGCTATTATGGGATAACCAAGGACGCCCCTCTCCGCCATCGCCTTTAAGCGGGTAACGCCAGTAGTTGTCTCTTCTGTGCCACCTAAAATATGCTTCAGAGCCTCTCTCCTTGAGAGATGTATTGTGGTGACGAGATCCGCTCCGTCATCAAGCGTAATTTCTGGTCTAAAATCTATCACCTGGTTAATACACCAATAATATTCTTCAGTTGTCTCTCCACGCCACGCGTAAACCCTAACGCCCATTTTAGCTAAGGCTGACGCAACCTCATCTTGTGTTGAGAGCGGGTTTGAGCCACATAGGGCTACTTTAGCTCCCCCATCCATAAGGGTTTTAATGAGAACTGCAGTTTCCTTAGTCACGTGTAAGCACGCGCCTATCCGCAAACCATTAAGGGGCTTTTCGTCTCTAAAGCGCTCAGCGATCTTATTTAGGACCGGCATATGTCTAGAAGCCCACTCTATAAGCATCTCGCCTCTCTCAGCTAGACTTAAATCTTTAACCTTAAAATCCGGCAACTTAGGTCACCCATATCCTTAATAAATAATGGCTACTCTATAATTCGTTTAGCTAATATATTTTCATCTTGCTAGAACCCGTTTAACGACTGGCGGCCTAATTTTCCTGAGAACCCTATAGCGGCATCGTGGGCACCTTATGCCTAATTCTAGCTCACTTAACTTAATGATAGTTCCACATCTAACACACTGGTATAACGGGCCTTGTTCATCTTCCCTAGACAAGGACCTACCACCTATACTAAGTAAGGCAGTGATAACCTATAATTTAAACCTTTAGGTTAACTTCACGTGATTACGGAGCACCCTTCTTTAATAGTGACATTATGAGTAGTGCCATCGCATTCTCTTCAAGCGCTTCGGCAACAGCTTCAGCCTCAAAAAGATTGCTTCCAACACCTATGACGCCATGTTTCATCAGCACCAAAGCTTTAGCGCCTCCGATATATTCACCAACAATGTTAGCAAGCTTCTCGGAGCCTGGAGGGGCCCAGGGAATGACCTTGACTTCCCCAATGATCATTGCAGCCTCAGCTGTTATCGGTCTCATCTCCACCCCCGCGATGGTTAGAGCTGTTGTTATAGGGTTGTGGGCATGTACGATAGCGTTCACGTCTGCTCTCCGCCTATATATGGCTGCATGGATTGGGGTTTCAATAGAGGGTTTTAATGAGCCCTCTATGACCTTACAATCAAGGTTAACCTTCACTAGATCCCTTGGTTTAAGCCCACCTTTAAATAGCCCGCTTGGGGTCACCCAGAATTCACTGTGTCCTGGAAGGCGGGCGCTAACATTTCCGCCTAAACATGAAATTAGTCTCCTGTTAAACAGTCTTCTTATAGTCTTACAAATCTCCTTTTTTAAATCCTCTTCTGAAATAGGTGAGCCTTCCCCCTCCATTAAGATCACCAAAAGCGTATTATGCTCAGATAGAGAAGTTAAATCCTTCCCCTTTACTTTGGAAAAGGATTTATCTTAGGGAGACAAAAGATTATCTTGCCCCGATGATTGCGATGGGCGGGCTGAAAAGTGATGAACCATTGCAGACATGAGGGGGACAACTCTGGCAATAATATATTTATTCACCGATCTAAATATGATATGATTTGACACATGGCAAAAGAAGGATCTGAAAAAGAGCTTCTTGAGAAAATTTGTGAAGACATCGGTAAGTCTGGAAAAATTAGTGATGAAAATTTTGACCGCCTGTTTTCAATTTTTGGTTCCCGCTTCGTAAAGGCGTGGAGAGCTGTTAAGGATGGTAGGGTTAAGAAGTACATTTTTAAGCCCAGTGGCAGGATCATATGGATAGTTGTTGGTAAGGAGAGAGATTATTTAGTTATGCCTGACGCAGTCTTTTGTTCATGCGATGACTTCTACTTTCACGTAATGAGTCAAAAGGCGTATCTATGTTATCACTTAATTGGGCAAAGAATCGCTGAGGCTCTAGGAAAATATGATGTCATTGAGGAGAGTGACGATGCATACGACTTCTTAATGAGAGAGTGGAAAATGGTAATGCCTTAAATATTACCTAATTCTAAGATGAGACTTGGGGATAAAGGGCGATGAGTGCAGAATTCTTTGGTATGCTTAAAATAATCCTGCAAGTTTTGATGCTAGTGTCATTTATATTGGTATTTCTGTATCTTGTGTATTGTGAGGGAAAGAGAGAGACAAAAACATGATTTCTATCAATATTCTATCCCCTTTCTAGCCTGAACTCCCCTTTTCCACGGATGCTTTATTTCGCGCATCTCAGTGACGAGATCAGCTACATCAATGAGTTCTTTAGGAGCATTCCTCCCCGTTAATACAACAGTTGTTGATTCAGGTATACTGCTTAAAAGGTCTAAAACCTCATCGAGATGAACTAACCCGATGGAGACTGCGAGGTTTATTTCATCTAGAATTAGGAGGCGAGGCTTCTCGTTAATCACTTTCTTAGCAAAATTAATCGCCCTTCTTGCTAAGACATAATCTACTGGCTCAGGGCTCCTTAAATCAATAAATTCCTCACGCCCAAATTGGCGAATCACATAATTTGGTGTAAGCCTATCCTTAATCTTATACTCACCGATATCCTTCCTACCTTTCATAAACTGAACTATTATGACCTTATAACCATGCCCAACAGCCCTTAAAGCTAAACCGAAGGCAGTAATAGACTTACCCTCACCATTACCAGTATATAGGTGGATGAAGCCCAACCTAACCACCAGGGGGATACATTTAGCCTTACATTCTCGAAACTTAAAAAGATTTAGTCTCTATACGTTTTATAAACTTGGATGAAGTTGGTTTTAGATGAGCACTATATTTTTAGCCCTTAGTTAGAATCCTTTGTAAAGATGTAATTATATTTTAATTTCTCCTCTAGGTTTAAGCATTTCATAATATTCCACCAAAAAATTCTCTTTTTAATAAAAGAGAGGGTGGTAGCCCGGGGGAGATTCGAACTCCCGTCGGTGGGTCCAGAGCCCACCATGCTTGACCGCTACACCACCGGGCTTCTCCACCGAGAATATACTTCATTTTTAAGAGATTTATTTCTTTTTTGGATCGGCTCAACTTGATAGGCGCGCTATCAGCTCTTTCCTCTTCTGTCTTACATCTAAAACTGCGTTTGCTACCGTCTTTAATGCGTTTTCCGCCTCTTTATCTGAGATATCCTCCACACGTAACGTTCTGATAACGCCGTAATATACCCCACTCGGACTCCTTTTCAGCTCACTTAAATGCTTAAGTATTGTTGCATAGTCAAACCTTACGCCCTCAAGGATAGAGGCTATATAAACATAGCTTTCGAGGGCATCCATCGATGTATGGAAAATATAATTAGCTGATTCAACAAGAGAAGTTTCCAGAAGATCATTTATCTTAGCTTTTAAGCCTCTTATAAAGGATTCCCGCCCGTAATAGTTAAGTTTAGCACTAAATTTAGGATGAGCATCTTTAGGCATTTGGGGTATTGCAGCGGTGAACTTCATGATTCCTTCCCAGGCAGATAAAAGCGAGTCGAGCATCAGTTTTACATCATTCTTACTTAATTTGTCAAAGCCAGCGGTCTCAATGTAACTCCTATAAAAAGCATACATATCCAAGCTCTTACAAGCGGACTCAAGGCTTCTAATGAATGAGCTATTAAGAATTAATCTTCTTCCCACTTCAATTAAAATCTTCGCGGCAGCCCAAAAGCTCCTAATGGCATTTACCTTAGCACTACGATAATCGCCCCTATTAAACGCCTGGCGAGCACGGCTTAAATAGGAGTCAGCCTCAAAAAGATATGATTCCGTTCTGAGCTCTATCCTCTCAGGCTTCCAATAAATCCTAGACATTAAATTCTTAGCTTTAGTTAATGAGCCATCCCGATCAAACAGTATTTTCATCTCGTAAATCTTTTGATCCATCTCTGGTGGCATTTTCGTAATCCAATATTTTGAAACATAGTTTAAGTCTAACAAGCAGCCGTTTAACTCGATTCTCTCAACATAATCATAATCATACTCTCTACTCTCAACCACTAACAAATCAACGTCACTAGCAGGGGTAGCATCCCCACGACTCCAACTACCAAACAAACCAAAACCAAGAACAGCTTCACGGGCCTTTAAGTCCTCAATAAGACCGCTCAACACCCCACTAAACCTCTCAGGAAGCGCCATCAACGCACACCTCAAACACACAACTGAAATATCGACTTTATTAACTGATAAGCTTTACCAGTACGCCAAAAAGTATTTATAAATGAGAGACTGAATATTTATTGAAGTCCGCAACCGGCGGCGTCAACGCAGATAAAAAGGAGGCGTTTAAAATGCCTCCTAATGAAGTGTTGACCTCCAGTTGCGGACACAAGAATGCGGGCCTTAGCCCAAAATAAGCTAAGGTCTAAGGTGGGCTTAGCGCCGCTCCCAATAACCTTCTACACGCGACCGGCTCCCTAACTCCGGTTGATCCTGCCGGACCCCACCGCTATCGGGGTGGGACTAAGCCATGCGAGTCGGCGCCCTCCGGCCACCGGGGAGGGCGCGGCGGACGGCTCCGTAACACGTAGCTAACCTACCCTCGG
>Ga0209080_1000505_pt1 | contig 25799 bp, 27 predicted proteins | sample JNZ110809AmetaG_FD_184123 | JGI IMG/M metagenome (GOLD analysis project Ga0209080, IMG submission 184123) | Hot spring microbial communities from Jinze hot spring, China to study Microbial Dark Matter (Phase II) - JNZ 110809A (SPAdes) (version 3) ...
TGGGGCTGCCCGGATTTGAACCGGGGTCCGGAGAGCCCAAGTCTCCTAGCCTAGACCAAGCTAGCCGACAGCCCCAACAATTCCAGAAGTAAATTTTGAGGAGGGGACAGTTTAAATGTTTCTCCAAGGAAAAAGCATGTTTGGCTTGTTACGCCTTAGCGTCTCTTAACAGAGCACTGAAGGACTTTGGGGCAGACTAGGCATTCATCTGGAATGGGCATGTCCTTTGGGATGGAGTTTAAGAATCCGAAGTAGTAGGCGCATTTGGCCGGCGAATCAAAAACCTTCGGGTATTCTGTGGATTTAACGCCCACGATCTTCATGTTTTCCACGACAATGTCTATCTTGGACATGCAGTATGGACAAGCATAATATGTTTGCCGCGGTATGGTTGTGTTGTCTGTTAAAACCGCTGGTTTCTCGAAGGTTTTGCCGCATCCCTTGTAAGGACACCTAAGTTTCTCTTCATGACGATGGAACAGTGATGGAGGTGACATGTTTTTCCCTTTTGTGATCCGATATGAATCGGTAATATTAATACTTAATAAACATTTCTGCTTACATGTCCAACAAAAATACAAGAGGCTAAAAGCCCTCGAAAAACCCCTCTGGAGCCTCCACAATCCCCAATTTGGGAATTTGCCTAATCACGCTCATTATCTTTGGGTTTATTTCAACCGCCTTTCTAAAGGCTTTAAGGGATTCCTCGAACTTTCGAGCCCGCAGGCATATAAGTCCTAAATCCAGATAGGCGTCATCACAGTCGGGCTTAATCTTCAACGCCTCGTTTATATCAGCAACTGCTTCCTCTAAAAAGCCTTTAGTGAACTTCGCTTCAGCCTCATCTATCAAATAATAGACACGGTGAAGCCTCAAAAGACGTTTAAGCTCGCTCACGGGGTCAGTGTGGTCCTCAACCCTCAAATCGATGAACCTATCGCCATACCCGCCTCTTCCTGCATCCTTTTTCACCACAAGCAAGGCGGCGGACTGTTTTCCCCTAGCGTCTCCCCCTGCATTTTCTCCGGCGTCAAGGGCTGCAACAAGCCTTTCAGCAAGGCTTCCCCTAGCAGATTCGTAGGCTTCAGCCATAGCCCTCACAACATTTTCGTTTGCCAGTATGTTCCCTTGCGCAGCATATCCCCTCCCAGTTCTGCCTCCAGCCCACTCTAGACACTTTGAACCCGTATAGGTGGCAGCATTACCCTTTGCATCAACCACCCCCAACTGTCGGTACTCCCTTCCCTCGTCTTCGCCAACAAGCTTTTCAACAACTTCCCTCGCCGTCAAACCCCTCTCCAAAAGTTCCAATCCCCTAGGGCCATAGGACACATTAACAAAGGACTGAGTGGCAACAGCCCCCACACCGGCCTCTGCCCACGGAACAACAGAGCCCACTGAAAAGTATCTCGACTGTACGGCAACACCTAACTCTCCAGTTTCAAAATCGTAGGCTACAATGGAATATGTCGGAACAAGCCGGGCCAACATCGCCAAGTAAACCTCAATCTAACAACAAACCTAACAGCAACCTTCATTTAAAACTTTTGAAGTTGTGGAGCCTCGGGCGGGCTTCGATCCCGCGACCTACGGCTTACAAGGCCGTTGCTCTACCAGGCTGAGCTACCGAGGCGCGTGTGTTCCGCATTATTAGGCGTATTGAAAACGAAAATAAAAATGTTTAACAGGCCTTGTGCTAGAAGCAGTCTTGCCTTTTAAGCCTCCATAATTCTTCGGCAAGCCTTTCTATGTGGGCTCTTTTCTCCAGTTTGTTTAGCCAACTTTTTGGTATGGCTGTTACATTATGGAACGCGCCGCTTATGGCTCCTGTCATGGCTGCAATGGTGTCGCGGTCTCCGCCTAGGCTTACAGCATATTCAACAGCATCTTTGAAGCTTTCGTGATTTCTTAGGAAGCAGTAGATTGCTGTTGGCACGGAGTTGTAAGCCTCTACGCTGTTTCCAAGCTTCTCTACAACTTTGCGTCTGCTCGGCTTCTCGTCTAAGAGGCTTAGAGCCGCTTCAAGCTTTTCCTTATACACTGTGCTGGTGGTTAGGGTTGAAAGCCTCTTCAAAAAAGCGTGGGCATTAAGCCCTTTTGACGGGTTCTCTCTGACGGCTAGGGCGACGGCGAAGGCTTGGAGAACGGCGCCTTCCACTCCAAGCTCATGAGCGTGAGTTATAATGCTCTGAGCAGAAGCCACAGAGCGAAGCTTCTCGAAATCATCATAGTATAGCAAGCCCACCGGGGCCACCCGCATAGCCGCTCCGTTTCCATAAGAGCCCATTCCATCAAACAATCTTTTTGCCGCTTCGCTCCACGGGACGCCAGCCTTAATCCACCTAAAAACTTGGGGCGGACCGCTGGCATAGCCCCGCCAAGGCTCCAACTCATAGTTTTTAATGAAAGTTTGCGCCATGTGCTCTCCATTAAAACCTTTATTGGCTATTAGCGATTCAGCAACACCTATCATCATGTGTGTGTCGTCGGTCCATCTTCCATGAAAAACGCCGAAACTTGCGCCCAATGCATCGCCAACTGCACATCCAACCATGCATCCAACAAACTTATGCCTTAACATTTCACCAGACATTACAACACCATAGTGGATGAGGAAATCATTTCTCGCATTTTTTATAATGGCTATGTACTGTGATCCTCTTTTAATGGTTTCCTGCCCAACGTATCCCGCCCTTTAACCTTCAAAATTCCCTTCATTCCATCAACAACGGATTGATTTTTATGCGTCATAAAAGTTTTGTTATGATTGTGAATGGTGCGACGCAACCCTTATATGGCTGAAAGCCGCTTCAGAATTATTTTGGCTACATTACGTTAAGCCATTAGGTTAGATGCAGCTCCCCATCAATTGGTGGTGGAGCGAAGGGCCAGTGGGCTTAGGTTTAAACGCTTAAGCTCACGATGAAGCCGTGCATAGGTTGTTCCACAGCAACGGAAAAGGGTTCACCGGTGCCAGACAGACACCGCTGAAAGCCCGACATGCCACGCCGTCTGGTGGATGGCTCGGCTTGAGCGCCGACGAAGGGCGCGGCGAGCCGCGATAGGGCCCCGGGTAAGCGTATGCAGCTTTAGAACCGGGGATTCCCGAATGGGACCTCCTACCGCAGACTCCTTCGGGGGTCTGCGGTGCTCCCGGCAGGGAGCGGGAACCCCCCGAACGGAAGCATCTTAGTAGGGGGAGGAAAAGAAACCAAACGGGATTCCCTGAGTAGGGGCGACCGAAAGGGGAAGAGTCCAAACCAAATCCCGTGGGGAAACTCATGGGGGATGTGGTGTTGTGGGCCGGCCGCCGCTCCTCGCCGGTGAAGCCGAAGTGGCCTGGAATGGCCCGCCATAGAGGGTGAAAGCCCCGTAGGCGTAAGCCGGAAGGAGTATGGGCCGGTTCCAGAGTACCGTACCCTGGTTTGGGTGCGGGAAGCTGGGAGTCACCAACTTCCAAGACTAAATACGTCTCAAGACCGATAGCGCACTAGTACGGTGACGGAAAGCTGAAAAGCACCCCGGGAGGGGGGTGAAAAGAGCCTGAAACCAGACGGTTACAGACGTGTGCGGCCCGGAAGGGTAGATCCCTCCCAAAGGAAACCGCCGCGAGGCGGGAGTACGAGGGAGGGGGACCAGGGTTGCACGTTCCGTCTAGAAACACGGGCCGGGGAGTTCACGGCTGTGGCGAGCTTAAGGGTTTTAAGCCCGTAGGCGCAGGGAAACCGACATGCGCGCAGCTAGGCGTCATGCCTAGCGAGGCGCGGAGTCTGAAAGGGCTCGGAGTCACAGCCGTGAAGCTAGAAACCGGGCGATCTAGCCCTGGGCAGGGCGAAGCCAGGCGAAAGCCTGGTGGAGGCCCGAAAGGGTGCTGACGTGCAATTCGCTCCCCTGACCTGGGGCTAGGGGCTAAAGACCAATCTAGCCCGGTGATAGCTAGTTCCCTCCGAAGTGGGTCGCAGCCCAGCCCCGGGCGAGGCGGCCGGTGGGGTAGAGCACTGATTGGAAGGCCAAGGGGCCGAAAGGCTCCACCTTCCTTTCAAACTCCGAATCCATCGGCGCCGTAGACCCCGGGAGACGGGTTACGGGGGGTAAGCTCCCGGACCGAGAGGGGGACAACCCAGACCGAGGTTAAGGCCCCAAAGTGCTGGCTAAACGTCAAACCGAAGGGCGTCGTCAGCCTTAGACAGCGGGGAGGTAGGCTTAGAAGCAGCCATCCTTTAAAGAGTGCGTAACAGCTCACCCGCCGAGGCTGACGGCCCCGAAAATGGACGGGACTAAGCCAGCCGCCGATACCTCGGGGCGCAGCTTCACGCTGCGTCGGTAGGAGGGCGTCCCGGCTGGGCAGAAGCTGGGCCGTGAGGTCCAGTGGACCGGCCGGGAGTGCAGATCCCGGTGGTAGTAACAGCAAAGAGGGGTGAGAATCCCCTCCGCCGAAGGGGCCAGGGTTCCCCGGCAACGGTCGTCAGCCGGGGGTAAGCCGGTCCTAAGGCGTGGCTTAACCGACCACGCCGAAAGGGAAGCCGGTTAAAATTCCGGCGCCGCGGAGGTACGATTGCGGCGACGCAGGCCCAACGCCCGACGCTTCGGGGTAGGCTGAGCAGGGCTGTCGCCCTGTTTAACCGTATAAGCCTGGGGAGTGCCGTAATGGCGAGAACCAGGTGAAAGCGGGAATAGCCGCCCGTTTTAGGGCGGTTCAGCCGATCCCTGGAGCCAGTGAAAAGGGCGTTGGGAAGGATCCTCCGCGCCCGTACCTAGAACCGACACAGGTGCCCCTAGGCGAGAAACCTAAGGCGTGTCGGGGATAAGGCAGGGCGAGGGAACTCGGCAAACTAGCCCCGTACCTTCGGTAGAAGGGGTGCCTGCCGTCCTGGCCTCGTGCTGGGACAGCAGGTCGCAGTGGCAAGGGGGTCCCGACTGTTTAATAAAAACATAGGGAGCCGCAAGCCCGAAAGGGTGTGAACGGCTCCTGAATCCTGGCCAGTACAGGTCCCTGAAACCCGGGTTCAACCGGGCTAAGGGCCTGCAAACGCCGGGAGTAACTCTGACTCTCAACGTAGGGAGTCGTTAAACTCGGCTATATGCGGGGAAGGGGAAGCGGCCGGCCTCCCAAGTAGGGAAAAACGGCTGGCCATATGCCTCTGACCCGCAGGGAACGCCCGCCTTCAAACGCTTAAAAACAACTGCTGGCAAACTAACCATGGTGAACAACATGCTCGACGAGTTCAAAGATCTGATAGACCCCAAAATGTTGCCAAGAAGGAGAAAGTACCTACATTATTACATAGTGGGCCTCGTGGATGGCGAAGGCTGCTTCTCGATATCAATCAAAAAACAGGATGACACAAAATTCGGGTGGGTGATCGATCCAGTGTTCCATGTCACGCAAAGCAAAGACCACGCAGTGGTGCTTGAAATCATCAAAAGAGTTTTCAACTGCGGTCGTATCATACCAAAGCCTGGACAAGAAGAATCAACGTTGCAGTATGTCGTAGACGCACGGAGAAACCTCGCGGAGAAAATAATTCCTTTCTTCAAAAAGCATAGACCCATCATAAAATGGAGAGAATTCCAGTATTTCACCGAAATAGTTGAAGGGTTGGAAAAAGGAGAACATAGAAGCCTCGAAGGGTTCAAGAAACTTCTGGAAAAAGCCTATGAAGCCTCCAGCGACAGAAAATACAAGCTAAGCGACATTCTCTCTGAGTTAGAAAGGCGGGCGGACGCCTCAGAGACCATACGCCGAGCGCCGTAGAGGGATGTTGAAGATGAACTTGAGGGCGAAGATATGGTCCAACCCCGGTTTGGGGTTGCTCAAGGTAGCCAAATGCCTTGTCGGGTAAGTTCCGACGTGCATGAATGGATCAACGAGGGCCCCGCTGTCCCCGCCTGCCACCCGGTGAACCCACGTAACGTGGACGAACAGTCCACGAACCCCCAGCGGGAAAAGAAGACCCCGTGGAGCTTTACTGCAGCCTGCCGCTGGAACATGGTCGCGGATGCAGAGCGTAGACGGGAGCCGTCGATCCCGGCTTCTCCGGGAGCCGGGGGAGGCGCCAATGGAACACCGTCCTTCCGCGGCCGTGTTTCTCACCGGCGCCTTCGGGCGCTGGAACAACGGCAGGTGGGCAGTTTGGCTGGGGCGGCACGCCCTTGAAAAGATATCAAGGGCGCCCAAAGGTCGGCTCAGACGGGACAGAAACCCGTCGTAGAGTGCAAGGGCAAAAGCCGGCCTGACTGGATCCTCCACAGTGAGGGATCCAGGGGCGAAAGCCGGGCCTAGCGATCATCCGTGTCCCCCTTGGTGGGGGCCGGATGTGTCAGAAAAGTTACCCCGGGGATAACAGGCTCGTCGCGGGCGAGAGTCCCCATCGACCCCGCGGCTTGGTACCTCGATGTCGGCTCTTCCCATCCTGGCCCTGCATAAGGGGCCAAGGGTGAGGCTGCTCGCCTATTAAAGGGGAACGTGAGCTGGGTTTAGACCGTCGTGAGACAGGTCGGACTTTATCTGCTGGGGGTGCTGGCTGCCTGAGGGGAAAGGGTCCCTAGTACGAGAGGAACGGGACGCTGTGGCCTCTAGTTTACCGGTTGTCCGACAGGGCAGACGCCGGGCAGCCACGCCGCCGGGGATAAGGGCTGAAAGCATCTAAGCCCGAAGCCCCTCCCGAAAATAGGCAGCCACTCCCCGTTAAAGGCTGGGCTGGCAACAGCCCGGCTTAAGGGGACGAGGGCCCCCGTAGAAGACGGGGTTGATGGAGCCGGGGTGTACGCTGGAAGGCTTCGGCCGACCAGCTCAGCCCGCGGCCCCCAACAGCCCGAGATGTCGGGCACTAACGCGGTGTCTGGGCAAAAGGTGAAACCCTTTTCCGTTGCTGGAACAGCCTATGCACGGCTTCTGAAACCTTTTCTAAAAGTTTATTTTGTCCACTTTAGTCCAGTTTCTAGCTTGGCGTTAGCCATGAGCCTCTGCGTCCGAAAAGCCTGTGGAGAATTGCCCAAGTTGGTCGAGCTGATTAATAGGGCGTATGAGGGGTCTTACGAGTTCATTCCCTTCAGCGTGGAAAGTCTTGAAAAGGAGATTTCAAGAAGAGGTCTAGTGTTTTTGGTGGCTGAGCAAGGCGAAACAATTGTTGGATGTGTTGGCTATTGGCGTAACCCACGAGGAACCGAAATCGAGTGGCTTGCCGCCTTCAGCGACGCTGTACGGGATGCGCTTGTCCAAGAGGTGGAAAAGGACGAGGAAGGTGAAGTTTTCACAGCCGTGGATGTTGACAGTCCCTTAATGGAGTTTTGGGTTAAGCGGGGCTACGTGGCGGAGGAGGGCCTATACCACATGACCGCCAAGCTTGACGGGGTTAAGCCTCTCCCGGAGGTTCCAGCGGGCACAGTTCTCAGAAGCCTAAAACCCGGTGAAGAAAAACTTCTTGTGGATGTTGTTAACGCCAGCTATGGATGGGAGAGGCTTAAAGAAGACCATATTGCAAGGTGGAAGGCTGAGCATCCACCCTTCAACGAGGAATGGGTGCACGTGGCTGAAGTAAACGGCAAAATAGTGTCTGCAGTTGTTTCCCGACCAGACACAGAATACAACAAACACTTTCACGCCAAAAGAGGCTATCTTGGGCCAGCCGCAACCCTTCCAGATTATAGGGGCAAGAATTTGGCTTCAGCCCTAACAAGAAGAGCCATGAACTTCCTATACGAGAAAGGCATGGACACGGTAAGCCTATATACCTTTGAGGGAAATGTTCCGTCAATTACGCTTTTAAATAAGCTTGGGTTTAAGGTTCAACACCACTGGAAGTTCATGCACAAGAAAACACTCTAAAAGCTGCACAAAATTTTAAATCGACACTGTTGTTTAATGTTTGGTTTGGTGTTTAAATGAGGCATGTGTTCCTTGTATGCATGTTGGTGCTGGGATTAGCTTTTGGTTTCTTGGGGTTTGTGTCTAATGTTTCGGTGGTTCGTGCATGGACTGGCACTGTTTACATTAGGAGTGATGGAACTGTTGAGCCTGCTGGTGCGCCGATAAATACCACTGATAAAGTCGTATATAGACTGTGGGAAAACATTAGCGTGAACAGTCTTATGGCAAAGGGCATCGTCATAGAACGGGACAACATCATTCTTGACGGTAATGGTTTCACTGTGCATGGATCGAAATTTCAATTAACGACAGGGGTATATTTGGAGCAGCGAAACAATGTAACTGTTAAGAACTTGAACGTTGAGGGACATAACATAGGTATTAACTTGCATCAGAGCGTGAACATCAAGATTCAAGGATGCAGCATAACCGGTAATACTTGGGGAATCGACTTAAAATATTCCAACAGTAGCATCATAATTGGGAACAATCTAGCGGATAATGGTTACGCATTACGGCTTGGAAGCTCCTCAATTCACAACACTATATCACGTAACAACGTGACTTGCGCTGGAGACGGCATTATAATTCAGGAAAACTGCAACTTCACCATCATATCAGAAAATTACCTGAATGGGGACCCCTCTGTAATAGCAACTGGTATAACAATTAGTGCTTCAGAGAATAAGATTTTAAGGAACACAATAACCTCGTATGGCGCTGGGGGAATAAGCCTCACCTACGCCTCGAAAAATCTCATTTATGGAAATGACATCACCCTTAACGCAGCTGCTGGCATCAACTTGTATGAGTATGCGGACAACAATAATGTGGCTGGAAACACAATCGCATGGAACGGTTACGGAATCAGAATTTACATGGCCTCTAACAACAAAATCTTCAATAATGTCTTTTATAAAAATGGCCTCAACATAGAAATAGAAATTGGAAGCGGCAATGTTTTCAATGGAGGCTATCCCCGCGGAGGAAACTACTGGTCTGACTATGAAGGTGAAGACAGATACCATGGCGAAAACCAAGATGTTCCAGGGGCAGATGGCATAGGAGACTACGCGTATGTTACCGATAGCACAATCGACGAATATCCGTTAATGGCGCCCTTAAACCTAACCTATGTGGGAGCATGGGAAGGCACCGACTATTACATCAGTGTTGCGAGCAACTCCACAGTAACAGACATCCTCTTCAACCCCGAACTAGGACCATACCTGAGGTTCAATGTTACCGGGCTAGATGGAACAACAGGATTCTGCAGAATAACAATTCCAAAGGCAGTTCTATGGACAGAAAACAGCTGGTACATAACAGTTAATGGACAAAAGATTGAAAACTACCTAGAACTCACAGACGAAGAAAACACCTATCTATACTTCACATACACACACAGCATAAAAACTATAACAATCCAAGGAACAAACGTCATACCAGAATATTCGCCAGCCACGCTGCTAACGCTTTTATTACTTACAACAACATTGGCAGTTACGACAAACAAAAAAGCCAAAAAGTTTCGTGACCAGAATCAAATTCCTCAATTTTTTCGTTGATATTTTCTGGCGAAAACCGTGTCCTGACAAACCTTGACTTGAAGCGTAAAATTTGAAGAATACAGAAATTTGAAAATACGGGGGTGTAAAGAAAAGTTATGGGCGTTTTTGGGTTATTTTTTCGGCTTCCAGTTCTCTTACGCGGGTTTCTATGAATTCTGCGACTTTTTCTTGGCTGTATCGGCGTTCTTCTTCTTGTTTTCTTAGTTGTTCTTTTATGGTGGCTAGGACTTTGTTGACGTCGAAGGGTTTTAGTATGTAGGCGTCGGCTCCACGGTTTACGGCTTCAATGGCGTTCTGCAGTGTTGGATAACCCGTTATGATTATTTTGCGCATTCTCGGCACGGTGTCCTTCATTTTTGTTAGGAGTTCTATGCCTTCCATGTCCGGCAGTCTTATGTCGATGAGGGCTAGGTTGTAGAAGTTTTTCCTTGTTTTTTCTATGGCTTGTTTGGCTGTCTCCGCTTGGTCCACCTTGTAGCCTTCATCTTCAAGAATCATTGTTAGCACTTTTCTTATGTTTTCGTCGTCGTCCACAATGAGGATTCTAGCGTTTTCACCCATACATTTTCACCTCCTTCTTCCATTTTTGGTTCGAGGGGAAGGGTGACCGTGAAGGTGGTGCCCTTCCCGGGGGCGCTTTCAACGGTTATGGTGCCCCCGTGGGCTTCAACAAACCTTTTACAGATGGCTAAACCGAAACCCATGCCCTTCGCCTTCGTCGTGAACAGGGGGGTCCAAAGCTTTTCCATAACCTCTTTTGTCATGCCCACGCCTGTGTCTGAAACCGTGAACACGACGCTGTCGCCCTTTTTCATGCTTTTTATTGTTAGGGTTCCGCCCTTCGGCATGGCGTCAACAGCGTTTCTGATTAGGTTTACGAAAATCCTCTTTAACTTCTCGGAGTCAGCCTTCATCTTTGGCTTTTTGTCCACCAGCTTGACAACTTTAATGTTGCTTGGAATTTCAACGACTGCCAAGGCTTCGTTAACAACGTTTTCTGGGTTCGTCTCAGTTATGTCAAGCTTAACTTCCCTTGAATAGTCAAGCAAATCATTTATTATCTTATTTGAATAGGCAATGTTCTTCTCGATTAAGTCCAACATTTCCATGATTCTCTCGTCGCCAAGCTGGCTTAACCGTCTCTTCAAGTAGTACGCGGCGCCGGCGATGCTTGTGAGCGGATTACGTAGGTCGTGGCCAACCATGCCTGCCAGTTCGCCTATAACTGCCAGTCTTTGGGCTTTAAGCAGTTTGTCGTGCATTTCCTTTAGTTCGCGGGTGCGCTCCTCTACTTTTTCCTCAAGCTGGTTCGCGTAGATTTCAAGTTCCTTTCTAGCCTTTTCCAAGCTTTCCATGAGGTCAGCGTTTTCAATGATTACCGCAGCTAGATGAAGGAAAATCTCAAGGGGCATAAGGGATTCTTTTGTCGGTTTCCGCCCATCCACCGGGTCGTCCATGCTTAGTATGCCAACAATTTTGCCCTCTGGTGTGCGCAACGGAGCATAAAGAAGGTCTTGCGGATGCCAGTCCACCATGTTTTCTTCGGAAAGGCGGCTTGGAACTGTTCGCATGTGTTTTATGGCTTCCTCCGTAGGCATGTCTGGTGGAACGCCGAAAACATGCTCTCTAGCCCACGGATCAGCCCAGGGAATATAGTAGAACTCGCCGATCTTAAACCTGTCAAACGCTGGACTGAAACGTTCCCTCCAAACATGACCCGGAGCCTGTCTTTCCCTTAAAAGTTTTATTTCCTCCCTTGTTAGCCCCACGGTGATTAGTTCTTTTCGGTTTAGGTTTTCATCTACGCGTCCAATTACAACTCTCCGCCAGCCAAATTTCTGGATGACTTCAGCTATTTTCCTAATCCTCTTATGAGCATCTTTAATGGTCATTATTTTAGCTGAGCCTATAAGCAGGTTTTCAAGCTTCTTTGTCATGGCGGCTAGGCTTTGGGTTCGCTCAATGTTGGTTATAGCTATAGCCACGTGAGACGCCATTATTTCGAGAAAGCGCCTATCCTCGTCGTCGAAGGCGTCAAGCCTCTCGCTTTCAACATTCAAGACGCCTAAAACCCTATCACCAAGCTTTATGGGAACAGCAAGCTCAGACAGGATTCCTGAAATCCCCGCATCCACATAGGCTGGATCCTTCCTAACATCTGGAACATAAACAGCCCTACCAGATCTAACAGCACGAACAGTTATTCCTTTTTCTCCATCTAACGGGAGCACAAGCTTCAATGGACGGGATAGTCCAAGCGAATTTATTAACCGCAGTTTTTTCCCTGCAACAATGAAAAAGTCCACGTATTTGAAACCCAAAATTTTCTGCATGGCGTTTAAGGTTTGTTTGCAGACTTCCTCAACGCTTTTAGCCTTGCCAAGTTTTCTACCATAAGCGTTTAAGGCGGCAAGCTTCTCCTGTCTCTTCAAGTTGCTTATCGCTATGGCTGCGTGGGAAGCCAAAACCTCTAAGAGCTTTTTATCATCCTCACCAAACGCGTCTAACCTCTGACTTTCAACGTTTAAAACGCCCAAAACCTTCTTGCCAACTTTCATGGGCACGGCGAGCTCGGAGAGAATTCTCTCCCCACCTTTAACATAGGCTGGATCCTTCCTAACATCTGGAACATAAACAGCCCTACCAGATCTAACAGCACGAACAGTTATTCCTTTATCCTCGTCGATGGAGAGTTTCAGCGAGAAAATTTTCGAGTATCCACGATGGGCTACCAAGCGAAGAACATTCTCCTCCACCATGAGAAGAGAGGCATACTCAAAGCCTAGGGTTTTCTCCATGGCGTCCAAAGTAAGCCTATAAATTTCCTTTAGGCTTCTAGCCTTGTTGAGTTTCTGTGCATGCTTGTTTAACTCTGAAAGTCTTGCCTCGAAAATTTTCCTTTCCTCTTCAAGTTTTTTACGCTGGGTTACGTCAAGCACTTGAGCAATGGTCCGCATTTTTCCATGAGCATCCCACAGTGTGGTGGCTTTGACTTCGATGATGCCCTCTTCGCCGTTTTTCCTCTTAATCTTCAACTCATATGTAGAAGAGAAAACTTGTCCCTTATGCTGCTTTGCTTGCTCACGCAGTTTATCCGTAGCAAAGAGGGATTTGCTTTCCTCCGCCAAGAATACCCTGAAATCTTGCCCTGTTATCTCATCCTTAGAATATCCTAAGATTTCAGCTAACACATTGTTTGAATAGGCTACCCTAAAGTTTTCGTCTACTATAGCTATGCCGTCGTGGGAGTTTTCCACAACAGAGCGGAAAAACTCCTCTCGCTCCCTAAGCTTTTCCTCTATGAGCTTGCGTTCTGTAATGTCGCGGCTTACACCGATCAAGCCTACAACTTTGCCTTCTTTATCGAAAACTGGAACCTTTATAGTGTCGAAAAATCTTTTTTCACCCTTCTCGTTTACCGTATACTCTTCCACACGAACAGCCACGCCGTTCCGCAGCACTATTTCGTCGCTTTTCCTGCATTGTTCGGCTAAATCCCTTGGAAAAATTTCTTCATCCCTTTTGCCGACTATTTCCGAGGCTTTCAAGCCTACAAGCTTTTCAAAAGCACTGTTAACAATAAGGTTTCGCCCTTCCACATCTTTGAAGTATACAATGTCTGGAATTGCTTGAACCAGTGCACGCAAAGTTGTGCTAACGTTTTGAAGCTCTTCCTCATATTTTCTGCGGCTTGTCACGTCACGGGCTATTCCAAGCTCACCCACTATTTCGCCGTTTTCAATAAGCGGCACACTTATGAACTCGCCAACCAAGTATTCGCCAGATTTAGCGCGAATCCTAAGCTCGACGGGTTCGGGCTTGCCAGCCAATGTTTTTCGGAAATTCTCAACAGCCTCGAAGACGTCGTCCGGGTGGATGATTTCCACAAAGGGTTTACCAACCCATTCTTCACATTTCCAGCCAGTAATCCTTTCGAAGGCAGGATTAAGCGAAACGATCTTTCCATCAGAAGAAATCGTATAAATGACGTCTGGGGCTGCCTCAACGAGATTGCGGTACCTTCTCTCGCTTTCAGCTAAAGCCCTCTCCGTCTCCTTATGGCTAGTTATGTCCACAGCCATCTCGAATCGCACATACTTGTTTCCAGGCCAGCTGATGGCCCTATCTATGCACTTATACCATCGCCCCTTTTTCTTGCAGTAGTATTCCCATAAGTGGGTTTTACCGATATTTTCTCCGAAAATGTACTTGTTGGTGCAGAACGGGCAAGGAGCCTTTCTGCCATGGATAACTTCGTAACATTTTCTGCCCACAACCTCTGCGCCGAAAAGCTCCTTAAACTTGTCGTTGGCGAAAAGAATCTCGTAGGTTTGTGGATCTGCCACATAAACAAGGTCTTCTAAACCATCAAACAACATGTGAAGTTTCTTTAAAACATGGGCTAGTTCTTCTTCATCTGCCATTTTAGGCATCACCTAAAGAAAATAGACGCTTCTTTAAATTCTCCAAGTTTTCTAGGAGATTTTGATTCTCAGTTTCCATTTTTTTAAAATCTAGGCTCAACTTTTCGTATAGCCTTTCAAGGATAATCTTTTCAAGATATGGAGCACCAGGCCCAAAAATTATTTCAAGGGCTTTTTGGAATTCTGTTAAGTTCTGGGGGATTTCCTCTCGTCGCAGTTTGAAGGTTTTTTCTATATGGAATAGGATGGCCTGTTTTGGGGATTCTCCAAGCGTTGACAGTCCCTCTTCAATGGCTTCTAGGATTGTTTTCTGGAAATCTTTGGGTGTCAATGGACGTCCCTACAATGTATTAAATATTACGATATGATACGTTAAAACCTTTTCGGAAACACCAATTAAATCCTTATGAATCCGAAATCTATACTAAACAGACTGCCCTGCCTTGACCTTCTGAAAACTACGCCTCGCAGCCTCAACATAATTCACAAAAACAAACTCTTCACGTTCATCCCATTCAAGAGGTTGCCCTATATGGGCGTATAACTGCTTCATTATCATGATTTCCAAAAAACGTGCACCCAACCCGAAAATTTTCTCAAGGCCCTCTGCAAACTCTTTAATGTGCTTTGGAATATCATCCTTCGAAATCTTAAACTTGTCTTGGAGATGGAAATATATGGATTGTTTTGCGGATTCACCCAAAGAAGACAATGCCTCGTCAACGGCCTCAAGCAAAATTTGGTCGAAGGTTTTCCGTGTCAAATTCAATAGCCTCTTTTTAGATTAATGAGTGTTGAACTCTTGTGTTATAAAAGTTGCGAACTTTCAAAATTTTTAAGTTATTGATCTAATCGATTTAGAGTCAAAACTTGAAGCTGAAAGTGAGCGTCTGCGAACGCGTTCCTCCATGAGGCTTAGGGCTTTGGCATAGTCCATAAGGGCCATGCGCATGGTTTCACTTTCGCTTATTCCAAGCCTCTGCGCCAGCTCCTCTAACATTTCTTTTTGTTCCTTGCTTAGGACTACTTTGACTATGCATTTTCGGGGCATGTTGAACCCTCTTATACTCTGTATATTTTGTATATCAGAAACATTTAAAAGACTTACGCATCAAAATATAAACGGTGCTCTCCCAATGAAAACCTTAAGAGTTTCAGACGACGTCCACCAAAAGCTAACAGCTCTACTAGGCGAGCTTATGGCGCAGACAAGCAAAATGCAAACTTATCAAGACGCCATAGAGGCTATGCTCTACCAGTCGGTTATACTGCCACCGGAGCTTCTCCGTGAAGTGGAAGAATTCGTTGAAAAGAATAGGCATAAGGGCTACACGCGCCGTGAAGAGTTTATCCGACAAGCCATACGGTTTTTCCTACGGTGGGAATCAGAAGAATACGAGTACTTCGAGCTTCCAAGAGAAAAATATGAAAAGCTTAAGAAAGCCATTAGAGCGTTGGGCTTGCCTTACACTACACCATGGGAATTTGTGGAGGACCAAATAGATAAAGTCCTAGAACAGTATGAGAAATATATGGAGGAGACAGAGGAAACAGGCCATGACCACAACGGTTAAGGGTTTCGAACACATCGTTAAACTTCAAACCTTTGGAAACGTGGACAAGAGCTTAACGGAAAAGCTGCTAGCCATCCTCGTTGAATGCTACGAGAGGCTAGGGCCACCCATGACCTTTTCAGTAAACCTAAACATTTATGAAACCTCAACAGGTCAAGGGTTTTTCGCATCCCACGACGCTTTGGAGGGAAAACCAACAATAAACATTTACTTGGACAGATATTCAAGTCTCCCGTCTAAAGTGGCTGAGGCTGGTGTCAGACGTCAAGCCGCCCACTCAATTCTGCATGGCTCCCCCGAGTTTTATAAAATCAAGTTTCCATCGGGGCTTCGGCAAGCCATGCGCAGTTACGGTTTAACCGAAAATTTGGCGACGGAAATCCTTTACGGGGCGGCCATGGCGGCTAAAGAGTACGCCGTGACAAGGTTTCTCGTGGAAGGCGGATACGTTGAGGATCAAGTGGCTTACGCTAAGTACATGCTTGAACCCACCGCCGAGGAGCTTCAAGCTTGGGAGATGGCGAAACAAAACCCAACGGCGAAAATCATATACTTGGTTATGACTCTTAGAGATGTTTCATGTGCGGTTCCACTGCTAAAGAAGCCGGATATAGGCGACGAAATCAGAGGCTGCCTAGAAAGAAGGGTCGGCCACCTGCCAGAAGCTTACAGGTCGACGGTGCAGAAGATAATTGACGAGGTCATTCAAAAGTTTTCAGAAGACACTTTCAAAAACATAGACAACCTTGTGGAAGCCATTGTGGAGAACATAATCCAAAGGGAGCTTGAGCCAAGCCGATATGGGACGGAAGCCCTCAAGCGGATGGAAAATGAGTAGAGCCGTTTTAGAAGCCATATTAAACGCCATGCAGGTTTGGCTAAACGAACACGAGAAAGAACAGTTATACCGCGAGCTTCTCGCCTATTTTGGGCTTATAGGCGCCCTAAACGAGTGTCAGGCCCTTGAATATGCGTGGCAAGACCCATACAACCGCCAAGAAATAGAACAATTCATAAAAGCATGGCTCACATGGAGACGCAAACGCAGAAAAGAAGAAGCCATAATTGGCGTAGTTTAGCTTTTCAGTCAAGTTTTTCATAAATTCAAATGCCAATAGATTTCAGGTTTAGACATGTTTTTGGCTGTTCGGCCAGTTTGGCGGGCCTTTCGTTGGCCATTGGGCTGGCCAGTAGGTTGTCCAGTTCGGCTTTTCATTTTCTTGGCGCTTTACTCTTTTGCTGAGTGCTGCACTGTGCATGTGGAGGCGTGTGCAGTTGCCTTGGGAGGTAACTGCCAACTATATTCGGAGCGGCCACCGCAGTGTTGACGAGTTCGAGCCCGAAAGCCTTCGCACCATTGTGATCTCTGAGGAGGATGGGATTAAGGCTGTTGTTGGCAAGCCTAAGGGCAAACATTCCATGGAGGTTGTCAGCTTCCTTTTTGATGTTTCTAAGGGTTGGACTTTGGAGAAAGCCAAAGACTGGTTTGAGCGTCACCAACAGAAGCGCCAAGGTGGAACCGAGCATTTCATTGCTGTTTTGCCCTTCAAAGTTGTTGAGAAAATTGTTGACAAGCCACTGCGGATTAGGGGCGTCGCCCTAACGGCTGGCATAAGCCGCAACCTCAACATTTACCTGCCAGAAGAACTGGAAGCCTTCGCAGAGCGGCTTGTTTCCGCGCCTGTCTACATTGAGCATGTGGCTGTGCCGAACGCTGTTGGCAAAGTTGTAAACGCCCACTGGGACGGCCGAAACTTGTGGTATGAAGCTGAAATATACGATGACGAGGTGGCAGAGAAAATTCGCAGGGGCTTGATTAGGCATGTGAGCATCGGCGCCGATTACGAGCGTTTGGACGTTGTGGACGGAAAAATCCCCAGAGGCTTGCACAACGCCGAGTTAAGCCTTGTGGCTGTGCCAGGCATTCCGGAGGCGAACATCCAAATTGTGGAAAGGCTGGTGGAGCAGAACGCCGAACCCATTGCAGCTGGCGAATACATTTTGGGCTTTTATCAGGACTTGGAGGCTTTTCTGCCGGAGCATTTCAGCACTGTTTGGCTTGACAGAGAGAACGGCGTCTTCGCCATCATGGGCAAGCCTAAAGCCGAGCCGGAAACCAGCCGCATCCAGAGCATTTTCTTCGCCAAAAGCAAGCTTTGGGACCAGCAGAAGATCCGAGACTGGCTTGCCATGCATCCAGCCTACATGACGCCGGCTAAACCGTCCAGTCTAGCCGAGGACGTTTTTGTGAAAAACGCCAAGCGAACGGTTAGCATAGACACTGTTGTCAGGATGTTGAGGGATGTTTTGCCAAGCCCCATGGTTGAGCGAAGCTGGGGTTTTGGGCCGCAGCGCATGTGCCAAGAACTCCGCAGAGTCATCTACAGGCTTGAAAGGTTTGGCGCTTCCATGGGAGTAGGCCAGGACGAACTGGCCGAAACCATAAGAAAATGAGATGGAGTGATGGCTTATGGCCGATTTAACTGGAAAACCTTGGATGGGAGCAGGCGAAACCGACGATCCTAAGGCGATCATTGAAACCTTTGAAGCTGCAGCCGCCATCACGAAAGGCGATCCTGTCTATTTGAGCGCCGACGACAAGGTTAGCCCGGCCACCTCGGCGCAGGACTGCATTGGCATAGCCCTAAAAAGCGTCTCGGCAGGTCAGCCATGTCCAGTGCTTGTTCGAGGCAGGGTTAAGGTTGTGGCTGGCGGCGCTATAACCCGTGGCAAGGCTGTTTATGGAGCGGACTCTTCAAAGCGGGTTTTGGCTTTAGCCGACATAAACGAGGCTGGCTCGGCGACCCATTCTTGGACACGTAAGCTTGGATGGGCTTTGGAAAGCGCTTCGGCTGCAGGCGACCTCATCTTCATCTACGTCGACAAGTAGCGGAGGCGGTTATGCATGGCTAAGCCCAAGCTTTTTGAGAGCTTGATGCAGTCTGACAGCGAGTTCCGCCAGCTCATGGAAAAACTGAGCCAGAGGGCGGCGTCGCATCCGTTTTTGAGGCGTTACTGCGAAGTCGCCTTGAAAGAGAGGCTTTTCAGCGACACTGTCAACGCTCTGGGGCACATGCATGACACGTTGGTTGAAGCCGCCTACCCCGAAATGATTGGCAGGGAAATCATCATGGTTAGGCCTACCACGGAAGCCATGGAAAGGTTTCCGTTAGACGAGAAGGCTGTGGCTTATCGTTATGCTGAGGGCGCCTATACGCGGTTAAGCGGCAAAAAGGTCAGCACAGTGGACATTTACACAAACATTGTGGCTGAAGCCTCAGAAGTTTGGACCCGCGAGTTCCTCGAAGACGCCACTTGGAACGTTATGGAAACCATGACCGAAAAAGTTGGAAGAGCCTTAGGCGAAGCGGAAACAAACCAAATTTTAGCCATGTATGGAAGCATTGCCAACGCAGACTTGGCTGGAGGCGGCCCTATAGACAATAATGGCCAGGCATTGAACTGGAGCGGTGTTGTAAAGTTGCATAATGCGGTGCGAGGCGAAAACTGGAGACCCACAGTCCTAGTCCTAAACGAGGTGCAATTGCATCAGCTTTTAAACGACGACAAGTTCATTCACGCGCAGTACCTGCCATCCGAACATGTGGATTTGGAGCGGGGCGTTGTCGGCAGCGTTTTAGGCATGAAGGTTTTGGCGAGCACATTGGTGCCTAACGGGACAGCCTACGCCATTGACACGCGAGTAGCCGCCGTAATGCTCTTGCGTAGAGACATAACCGTCGAGGACTGGGAAGACCCGCGGACAGGCGAGTTCGGCGTTAGAGCCACCACACGCTTCGGTTTAGGCGTGCTTCGCAGCAAAGCCGTCGCCAAAATGATCAACATAAGCACCTCGCTGTAGGCGGTTCAATAAAATGGAAAACATGGCCGTCCAATGTCCCAAATGCGGAAAAATCCACCATTTGAAAAGCAGAAGCGACATGGTGGTTTGCGACTGCTGGCGGATCTGCCCCATATGCGGGGCGGAGATGACGCCCTACACGCCGGACACTGCGCCCAAAACTTACGCGTTAGACGGCTTGCGAGAACTGCAAGTGCTTGTGGCGTGCACACGGCATTCTCCCCCTTTTTATGGCTTGCAGAAACCCGTGGAGGTTCGATGGGATGCGTAAGCTGCAGGAGCGTTTAAGGCTGGCGAAAATAGTGTTAGCCGAGCTTAAGAAGAGGCCTTTGGGCAGAACAGAGCTTGAAAAACGCACTATAAGGCAGTTTGGAACCCACAGCGCCTTCGAGGGGATTTTCCGCTGGCTTGTTCAGGGCGGATATGTGGCGAAAAGCGAGCAGCGCCACCGCGCGCCATACATGATAACCGAGAAGGGCTTGAAACTCTTGGAGGGACTATAGCGATGGCGAACATTTTAAAACGTCTAGTGGAGGCATTTACTGTAAAGCGACAGCAAAGCGGCTACGCTTCCACCCAGTCCCAGCTTGCCTACGAGACCCCAGCAATACCGTTGGCCGACGTATTGCGGCTTTACGAGCGCGACCCCACATGTAAGGCCAGTGTGGATTTGCTGGCGGCATCCGCCGTCGGCATGGGCTTCTACACGACGGTTAATGAGAACTATGCGAAAGCGGAAGAAGCAAAACGCCTCGTAGACCAGTTTAACGAGGAAGTTAATCTCGACGCGCTTTTGTGGGAGATGGCCCGCGTCCTAATCGCCTGCGGAAACGACTTCTGGTTGAAGATCACTCCTGAAAGGCTTACTGGACTTTATAGGCTGCCAGTGGACGCCATAGAAAAAATCGAGTATGGCTTTCTCCAAGAGGGCGGGCTGAAAATTCCATATCGGGTGGATGGCTACAAGCTTAGGCTTGCCTATGGTGGTGAAACGCTTAACCCTGAGGCAGTTATCCACTGGCGCATAAACTGTTTGGGCTCTTCGGGCTTTGGAACAGGCGTACTGCAGGTTTTACTGCATACATTGACGTTTTACGCTGACCGTAGGCCGGCCTACGCTTGGATGAAAGCCAAAATAGAGCGCATAATGCCAAAAATCTTCGAGAAATACGCCGGGCCAGATGTTTTAGCTCTTCTGGAGAGAGCTGACGAGGCAACAATTCAAAAGTTTGAAAAGGCCATCAAAAGCCGGCCAGAAGAAGGCGTATGGCTATTTTACAGCGGAAAAGGCGACATTAAACCTTTAACCATCGATCCCCGCGCCCGGTTCGAGTATTACATTGACTACATTGTTAACCAGTTTTATCTTGGCTGTGAAACACCGTTGCCGAGGCTTTTCAGTACGCCGGGCTTCACCGAAGCCAGTGCGCGAGCCGCCTTGGAACTGCAGGACATGCTCATAAAGCCTGTGCAGCGCTACATTAAGCGGCAGGTTGAACGCTCCGTCTTCGCGCCTTTGCTGGTCCAAGCTGGTTTAAACCCGTATGAGGCTAGGGTTCGCTTAAACTGGGGTGCGCCTAAAACCCCGCAAGTCAGCATTGCGGACATGTTGAAGGCAGCCGAATTGGGGCTTATCCGTCCAGAAGAGTTTCGCAAGAACGCGGTTAAATGGGGTTGGGAGCTTTGGGAAAAGCCTTCCGAAACCGCCTTGGAGGAGGCGAAGGCATAATGCCGCTAGGCTGTTTTTGGGTTTCCTTTCTCCCCTCGGAAAACGCCGTGCTGCCTCTCCACGGCGGCGGAAAACGGCTCAATAAAGCCATTTGGAGGTGAACGATTGAAATGAACCTTCTGCATGTTGGTTTAGGCATAGGTGCAGCCGTTGTCTACGCCTTTCTGGGATATGCCGCCCAAGACAAGCCGTTTGACCTGCGAAAGTTTCTACGAACAGTGGCTATTGCCGCCTTTTCAGCGCTTGGCCTTGACTTAGCGGGGATGACCTTCGACGTTTACACCGCCCTAGTGGGGCCAACCGCCATAACGGTTTGGCTTCAGAAGCTCGTGGACACGGCTAAACATTGAGGGATAAGCCTATGACAAGCCAAGAGGTGCCATACTGGCGTTACGAGGAAGCCTATAAAGCGATTCACAGCGCCCTAAGCGGGCTTATGGCTCCGCCGGCGGGTAAAAGAATCACAAGGCTTACGTTTACATGGAACGCTGACGGCACCCTCCGCACTATTAAGGCGTTTATGGGCAACGAGCCGCTTTTCACCCTCACCTTTTCTTGGAATGCAAATGGCACTTTGCAGGAGGTGGCCCGAACATAGGCTGGTTCAGCTAGCCTATGCGAGAAACCACCAGAGAGAGGAATGAAAATGCAGGATGTGAATGTTGGAGGGTTGGTGAAATACCGCGTTATTAAGCGGCGAGTCAGCGAATCTAAGCCGTATGCCATCGAAGAAAGCAGCCACAATTGTTTCCTTATTGAGGGCATGAATTACATGTGGCGACTGATCCTAGGCGAGTCTGGACTGACGCCTTTCGACGCGGCAAACGCCCATATCGGTGTTGGCGACGGAACAACGGCTGAAAACGAATCGCAAACGGGATTGCAGGGCACCAACAAGTATTATAAGGGTATGGCAACGGGTTATCCGAAGGGTCCAAGCGAGGCTGGAGACAAGAAAGCCGTGTTTAGGGCTGTTTTTGGGGCTAACGAGGCGAATTTTGCGTGGAACGAGGTGACTGTGGCGAATGGCAACAGCGACGCCGCCGTAAACATGCTCCGCATAGTGGCTTCAAAGGGGACTAAGAGCAGCGGTGAAGAGTGGACGGCTGAAGTGGAAGTGCAGTTCCAGAATCCATAGCGTAGCAGTGGATGAGCAATGCCGACTTTTGGATACACGTCGCCTGGCGCGTCAACACAGGGCACTGGACAGAGGATTTCGGGAAGCGTTTTCACATGTCCCGAGAACTGTGTGGCTGAAAGCATAAGCTATTACACTGCTTCATCGGGAAGCGGGTCGTCAAGACAAGTGTCCTGTGCAATCTACCGCCATTCTGACAGCGCCTTTATAGCGGAGACTGAACGGCGAACCTTTACAAGCTGGTCTCCGGGATGGTTAACCTTCAACTTTCAAGACCCTAAGCCGCAATTGCAAGCAGGCGTCGAATACGTGCTGGTGGTTTTTAACACCTCCTCTCTGGCATCACCCAACATTACTTATGATGCAGGCGACTTCCCAGAACAAGGACACTACCAGTCTTGGACTAACTACCCGCTTCCATCCACCGCCAACTTCACCCACGAAAACCGCAAATACAGCATTTACTGCACCTACACGCCGCTGGCTCCAAGCCAAACGGTGACTTGGAGCCAAACAGGCATATTGAACCACGTTTACAGCCGTCCAAACCGCGCCATGAAACTAAGCCAAAACATTAACGTTTCCCACTTTTTTGTCCACCACCGCATTATGTGGTTTATACAAGCTACACGAGTGCTTCACGTGTGGACCGCTGCCTATCCGGTTTTAACCATCAAACAGTGGACTGTAAGCCTTGGCTTAACCCACGCTTTTCGCAGACCAACCCGTGTGATTAGGCTCTCAAACAACTTGCAATTAGACCACCTCAGCGGTGTGCCCATCCATTTCATAAGATTTTTTGAAAGGCTTGGCTTAGCCCACAAAGTTTTTGTGGCGGTTCCAAGCGCAAGAAAAACTAAATTGTTCCTCGTGGTCGGAGACCTAGCCATCCAGATAACCGGCGACTAACATTTGGAAAAGAGCTAAATCCAGAACCTTATCACTCTAGAATGGGGAATGGGTTGCACGCTAAAAAGTTAGTGGTTGCCGTTTTTATATGCACACTCTTTTCAGCCTCTATGGGCAATTCCGCCCTATGGGTTTTCGGTTGGGGCAACGGCGGATACAGCACAACCCCAGACAATCCGAAGTATGGAACTCACGACTGGATCGCTGAACATGCCCTTGACTGGCTTCCAGAAGCCGAAAAACAGTTTATCCTCGAAAACCTTGCCATATACCCTTATGGAACAGAGCTTCCAGACAACAAAAACGCTCCCGACGGCATAGGCGACACCGCCAAACACCACGTCTATTTTTACGCCAACGGAACCCTGCAAGATGACAGCGGAGCGGTGCGCGCCCAACAAGAATATGACAGCGCCTTAAGCCTTTACCGGACTGGACTAGTGGCGGAGGCGGTTAAACATCTCGGAGCCATGACCCACTATATTGCAGACCTAGCCGTATTCGCTCACGTTATGGGTACTAAAACAGACTGGGGTGAGGAAAAACATCACAGCGACTACGAGGATTACGTGGAGCGAAGAACCAACAACTACACGGACGAGTTTGACGCCTTCCTCCAGTTTGATGGCGTGCTTGAAACAATAACGGCTTACGACGCTGCGGTTTTGCTTGCCTACGACACAACCTTTGATTTGGATGGCGGCTTGACATGCGTGTGGATGGACAACAACTACAACTGGAGCGACTCAACATTTTTGAACCGCTGCGGCGAATCCTTAAACTTGGCGGTAAACCTAGTCGCGGATGTCTTGCACACCTTCGCCATGGAAATTCAACATCACATTCCAGTGCCATTCCACTACCAAGTTGAAGACTATTACTGTGGCCCCGCTTGCCTCGAAATGGTTTTCGACTATTACGGCGAAGACATAGACCAGTACGAGATAGCCGACGTCGCCCGAACTATAGGCGAACCGCTCTACTCGACTTTTACGGATGAGCTTCGAAGGGCAGCCCACTTCAGCAACCTAAGCACTTCCATGGGCGGCGAACTTGAATACAACATTACGGGCTACACGCTGCGAAGTTTGGGATACGCAGCCTTCGAATCCACCAGCATGAGCCTAGACGACCTCAAACGTTACGTGGACATGGGCAAACCATTAATCCTCCTAATGTGGTACAACGAATCTCACATGTATGGACACTACCGTGTTTTGGTTGGCTATAATGAGACGCACTTCTTCCTCCACGATCCATGGAACAAGCCTGAATGGGGCGGAAAATATGGCGGTCCAAGCATAGCCTTCAACTACACAACGTTCCTAGACCTATGGAACTACAGTGGCCACTGGGCACTTTACGTGGAGCCATGGCGCCTAAACGTGTCTGCCCCAGCCACAGTCACGCCCGGAGAGCCTTTCAAGGTGAATGTGACAATCACTTATCCAGAGCCCCCGCCAAACGCTGTGGAAACATATCCGGCGTCGGCGTGCAATGCCACAATATTTTTGCCGGCAACCGTTAGGCTGGCGGATGGCGAAACAGCCCGAAAAACCATTGGGGCAGGCGTTTTACACGCTGGCGAGTCCGCGACCGTAAGTTGGACGCTTGTGGCATCCACATACCCCATCTGGGGCAAAATAGCCATAGAAGCCGAGGGACTAGTCTCGGGGCGAGTGGGAGCGTACGTCCATCCAGCGTACGAATACACCGATAGGGTTGGCGGCAGAATAGTTTTCACGGTGGGACCAGAAGACACTACGCCGCCCACCATAGGCATTCCAACCCGCGAGCCAGCAGGCGACGTTCAACCGTTCCAAAACGTGACGGTTATGGTGAACGTGACGGACGGCGAAAGCGGAGTCGCAAATGTAATCCTGTCCTTCACAATAGACGGAGGCGTCACTTGGGAAAACCAGACAATGACGTTTAATGCTTCAACAGGGCTTTATGAGGCTTTTATAAGGGGGCAGGAGGCTGGGACAACTGTTCGCTTCAAAATCATCGCCTATGATGTTGTTGGAAACGAGGCGGTGCTGAACGGCGAGCAACCCTACTGCGTTTACACAGTGATTCCGGAACTTCAGCCAATTCATGTTCTAGCATGCCTAGCCATAACATCCATGCTTATAGGCATTCACAAGTTTAGAAAAGCCAAAACCTTCCCTATTTCTGCGTGTCTTAAAAGGATTAAATAATCGTCCTTTCAGATAAAGGATTAATTTTTAATGTTTTTATAGAAAATTTGGCATAAATTTTCCTTTTAAACGTGAAAATTGCTTAAATTTTGCTTCTTCACATAGATTTTTGGAGGCTTGGCCGTTGACAAGCGTCTCAGTTGAGGATGTGCGCGACGTCCTAAACATCGGAGAGGCGGATATTCCAGACAAGAAAATCGCCAAGATGATTAAGCGGGCTGAGGTTGCCCTCGAGCTTGAGCTTGGCAAAGAAATAGATTATGCGAACTGTACGGAAGCCGAAAAGGAAGCCATAACCGTTCTAGCCGCCATATACGCCATCTGCTACCTAACCGGCGGATCGGCGGTCGGCTTAAGCTTCAGCCTAGGCGACAAAAACGTAAGCGTGCTGGGAAACGCTCCACCCTTAAACGTTTTGCAGTCCGAGCTTGAACGCATATTGTCCCATCTAAAACAGCCTTACATAGGGAGGGCTTAAACGCCGTGGGAACAGTGCCAGAGGCTTACTACCAATTCGTCAT
>Ga0209080_1000506_pt1 | contig 25769 bp, 14 predicted proteins | sample JNZ110809AmetaG_FD_184123 | JGI IMG/M metagenome (GOLD analysis project Ga0209080, IMG submission 184123) | Hot spring microbial communities from Jinze hot spring, China to study Microbial Dark Matter (Phase II) - JNZ 110809A (SPAdes) (version 3) ...
ATTGAGGCGGCTCAAGACGAAGACGGATACTTGAACACCTACTTCTCACTTGAACGCAAAGGTCAACGCTGGACAAACTTGCGTGACATGCACGAACTTTATTGCGCCGGGCACCTTTTCCAAGCGGCAGTTGCCCACCACCGAGTAACTGGCGACGATAGATTGCTCAAAGTTGCGACCCGTTTCGCTGACTTGATTGACAAAGTTTTCGGTTGGGGCAAAAAGGAGGAACCTGACGGTCACCCCGAAGTTGAAATGGCGTTGGTGGAACTTTACCGAGAAACAGGTGAGCAACGCTATTTGAACTTGGCTCAATTTTTCGTTGATGTCCGAGGTCACAAACGCATCGGCGGCTCACCTTACCACCAAGACCACAAACCTTTCCGCGAACTTGACGAAGTTACAGGTCACGCTGTCCGAGCACTTTACCTTAACGCTGGCGCTGCCGACCTTTACGCCGAGATTGGGGACGATACATTGATGCGAGCGCTTCAACGGATGTGGCGAAACTTGACAGAAAGGCGGATCTATGTGACCGGCGGTTGTGGCGCTCGCTATGAGGGTGAAGCATTTGGACGCGATTACGAGTTGCCAAATGAACGGGCTTACGCTGAAACTTGTGCCGCTATAGCCAACATCCTTTGGCAGTGGCGAATGTTTCTGCTGACGGGTGAGGCTCAGTTTATTGATGTGCTTGAGCGTTCGTTGTTCAACGGTGCGCTTTCAGGCATTGGCTTGGACGGCAAGTCTTACTTCTATGTCAACCCGCTTGCAAATCGGGGTCAGCATCGTCGCCAACCTTGGTTTGAGTGCGCATGTTGCCCGCCAAACATCGCAAGGCTGTTGTCGATGGTTCAAAGTTTCCTTTACGCTACCAGTGATGATGGAATTTTCGTCAACCTTTATGCAGAAAGCACTGCGACGCTGAATTTCAAAGGCATTCCGATAACTCTCGTTCAGCGCACCGATTACCCTTGGGATGGCACGATTGAGTTGCAAGTTCAACCGGAGCAACCCGTCAACCTTGCTTTAAGGTTGCGGATTCCACAATGGTGTCCTAAAGCAACTGTCAAGGTCAACGGTCAAACCTTTGATGCCAAACCCGGCGCTTTCGCTACAATTCAGCGCGAGTGGAAGCGAACGGACACGGTTCAACTATCGCTTGAAATGCCGACGGAATTTGTTGTTTGCCATCCGTTTGTTGAACCCAACGGTGGTCGCGTCGCGATTCAACGCGGTCCCATCGTTTATTGCCTTGAGCAAGTTGACAACCCTGAAGCGGATGTTTGGTGCATTGCAGTGAGGACAGACCGACCCCTTGTCACTATGCCAAAGAGCATTGACAATTTCCGAATCATCGCTGTTCAGGGAGAAGGTGTTGTTGTTGAATTGCAGCACTGGAGGGATGCGCTTTATAAGCCCTCAAGAATGCTCAATCAGCATGCCAAATCCGTTAAATTCACTGCTATCCCTTACTTTGCATGGGCAAACCGCGAAGCGGGTCCAATGATAGTTTGGATGGCGCGTGCATGACAACCCTGATAGCACGCGAATTTTGCAAAAACTGCCCGTTTAATTGGTGAGGTTTCATGGGTGTTCCAATATGGGCATGGGGCATCTTCATCCTATTTGTGCTCCTCATGCTGTTGATTGATTTGGGCATATTTCACCGCACTGCGCACGAATTATCAATAAAAGAAGCGGCTATTTGGAGCATCGTGTGGGTGATAATCGCCCTCTCAATGAATCTCGTCATCTGGATTTGGCAAGGGGAAAGGAAAGCCTTTGAGTTCTTCACTGGATATTTGGTTGAAAAGTCCCTATCCGCCGACAATATTTTCGTCTTTGCGGTGATATTTGGCTATTTTTCTGTCCCGCCAAAGTATCGCCATAAAGTGCTATTCTGGGGAATTTTAGGGGCAATTGTTATGCGCATGTCATTCATTCTGGCTGGTGCCGCACTGCTCAAAAAATTCCACTGGATTGCCTATATATTCGGCATTATCGTCATTATGTCCGGGATAAAACTACTTCGCCGAGGTGAACGCGGGTTCGACCCAGGGCGAAATCCAGTTTTGAAAATGGTGCGCCGCTTCTTGCCAGTTACCCAGACTTATCATGAGGGGCATTTCTTCGTCCGGCTAAATACCCGCATTATGGCTACACCATTGGCTATTACTCTCTTGGCAATTGAGTTAACTGATATTGTCTTTGCCGTTGATTCAATCCCAGCTATTTTTGCGATAACTCGTGATCCGTTCATTGTTTTCACTTCCAACATTTGCGCGATTTTAGGGCTTCGTGCCCTATATTTCTTGCTTGAAGGATTGATGCGCTTGTTCCGTTACCTTGACGAGGGATTAGCCGTCATTCTGGTGTTTATTGGGATTAAAATGCTTGTGAGCGAATTTTACGAAATACCAGTGGAAATAGCCCTCGGATTTGTGTTCGTCATCTTGAGCATTTCGGTCGGATTCTCAATATGGGCGGAGAAAGGGAAGATTGCTCAGGGCTATTTGACCAATGATTCGGAGGAATAGTAAAATGACTCGCCGGGAATTGATAAAATTGCTGGTAAGTTTATCCGTTGGCAAGGTTGGGTCGCATGTTTTCCAAAAGGCAGCGGGAGAGGAGGTAAGGATGATGGAAAAAGGATGCGAGATTGCCAATGGAGTTGTGATTCATCGCGTAACACATGGACCAAAACATCACTTCTTTGGCTATTATGACAAAACTCCTTGGAATAAATCAGAAAGATATTTACTTTCCCTTGAAGTGGACTTTATGGACAGACCGCCGTCCCCTGAAGATGTAGCCAAAATTTTGCTAATTGATCTTGAAAGCGGTGAAAAGATAACCGTAGCTGAAACTAAAGCATGGAATTGGCAGCAAGGATGCATGCTGCAATGGATGCCGAATGCATCAGATAGGTTGATCATTTACAACGATAGGGATAAAGACAGGTTTGTAGCGAGAATTCTGGACATAAAGACGGGTGAGAGGCATGCTTTACCGTGTCCAATTTACGCCCTCACTCGTGACGGGAGATTTGCCTTAACTTTGAACTTTTCTCGCTTACATCATTGCCGCCCCGGATATGGGTATGCTGGTATACCAGATCCGTGGGAAAACGACCCGCATCCCGAAAAAGATGGCATTTACCTGATGAACCTCAAAACTGGCGAGTGCAGATTAATAATTTCTCTCGCTCAGATTGCCAATCATAATCCAAAAGAAAGCATGAAAAATGCGAAACATTGGTTCAATCATCTCTTGGTAAATCACGATAACACTCGTTTCATCTTCCTTCACCGATGGCGTCCAGAAGGGCAAAAGGGCTTCCTAACGCGGATGTTTACTGCAAATCTTGATGGAACCGAGATTTATTGTGTTTCAGACCACGATATGGTTTCTCATTTTGATTGGAAAGACTCCAAGCATATTCTCGCGTGGGCGAGAAGATATGGCATCGGGGATAGATACTTCATTTTTTCGGATAAAGAGCCGCATTTTGAGGTGATCGGTGAGGGAATCCTCACTACTGATGGACATTGCTCATTTTCTCCCAATGGGAATTGGATTTTGACCGATACCTATCCGGACAAAAACGGCATGCGCACCTTGGTTCTCTTCCAAATTTCCGAAAATATTAGGCACAATATTGGGAGATTTTTCTCCCCGCCGGAGTTGGCTGGCGAAATCCGTTGCGACCTTCATCCTCGTTGGAGTCCGAGTGGGAAGCAAATTTGTATTGATTCAGCTCACGAGGGCAGTCGCCAAATGTATGTGCTCAATGTGAGCGCTATAGTGGGGTGAGTTTTATGATTATTTTAATGATTGCTTTCGCTATCTTAATAACTGGAAGTGCGCGGCTCAACGCAGCAGCGCAATTTGAGAAACTTAAGGACGAAATTGAGAAAGCACCTATACTTGAGACCGAGAACATTTGCGAACCGGTAAAATCAACCCGTATGGGTATGTTGCTTATGGTTCCGAACCCTGACAATAAAACATGGGATTTGTTGCAAATATACTTTCCTGAATATGGGGGTCCTAACACGATCGTTATCATAGATTTGCAGGAAAGCTCGGTAAAGATTGTCCAAACCGAGCGTGGGTGGAATTTTCACCTTTGCCCGGCAGTAATTGCGCCAAATGGGAAGTTATTTATTTCAATTCTTGACAGTCGCCTCCGCCAAAAAATTTGTATCTATGATCCAGCCAAAAATGAGCTAATGCTTGATGCAATTGAAATGCCAGATGAGCTTCTTGGGGAAACACACCCGCTGGTTTTGGGGACAGATGGAAGAATCTACGCCATTGGACAGCATCCAAGTAAAACCGCTGCTGCTGCCCAAATTGATCCGTATACGCTCAAGGTAGAATTTTATGGGGCTATAGGTCCAAGTCATGCACCGAATCCATGCTGGGGGTATTCCGGCGGGGCAGACGATAGATACATCTACATTGCGAGTGGGAAAATCCCATGGTATCTTATCGCGTTTGATAAAGTGAGCAGAAAATGGAATGTTCTGGCAGAAACCGACACAGTTGGTGGATATGTTGGAGTGAGCCAGAGGCATGATGGGTGTGTCGCCACAATTGTAAGAGGCGAAGGCAAACAACCCGAGCGCTATTGGCTATATGAAGGCAAGTTAGTTCCCATGGGAAGTGCCAACGAAGCGCCGCCATGGGGAAATCGGAAAGAGTTGATAAAATTGCCGCCTAAACCCGAAATAAAAACCGACTATGCCGATCCGACGGCGGAAGGATGGGCTGAAATTTGGGTTCGTATGACTGGAGCGGATTCCGAATGGAAGCGTTACCGATATCAAGTGCCCGTCTATCCGCAAGTTATTTATCGCCTAATGGAAATGCCAGATGGAAGATTGTTTGGGACTGCGGGAGCATATCTGGGAAATTTCATTTATGACCCAAAGGAAGGAAAAGCAGTGCATCTTGGCAAATGCCAGCTAAGCCATTATTCCACTGCATTCTTGATGGGCAAGATTTACATGAGCGGGTATCCAAATTCGCCCCTGTATGTTTTTGACCCATCTTTGCCATGGACAACCGGGAAGGTCATTGAAGGTCGTTTGATCAGTGACGATGATCCGAGGGCGAACCCGAGGCGTTTATTGTATATGGGATCAATTAATTTGGCAGGAACTCATAAGATGTATGCAGCAGCCGTGGGAGCTGATGGCAAAGTTTACTTTGGTGGACGGTGGATACGAAATGGGGAATGCGGCGGATTAGCATGGTATAACCCACAAAGTGGGGAAGTTGGCGGGATTTGGAGACCGTTTAGCAACTACCAAATTACCCATATTGCCCCGGCTAATAATGGTGAAATTTTGGTCATTTCCACGAAAGCAGTCAACGATTCTGTTTTGGGGAAGCCGAAGCCAGAACAAGGCGCACTTTGGTTGTTTGATGTGAGGAAAATGGAGTTAATTGGAAAGTTTGAGCCTGTAGCGAAAGCCAAGGGCACTGGACCTATAGTCAGCGTGGGCGGAAGTTTTGTCCTTGGCTGGACAGAAAATCCCGAAGATTCACAATCAAGTATCCTTTATTTGGTGGAAGTGAATACACCAAGCCTTGTCTACAAGCGCGTTTTGCCATTCCCACTACCAGTGGCAATTGGCTCAAATCAACAAGAGCCTTGGGATTTTCGCTTAGGACCTGATGGAGGAGTTTGGACTTTCATCAATAATGCGCTTGTGCGTATTGAGCCAAAGAGTGGGGGCATTCAAGTAATCGGGAGATTAAATATCGGTGGTCCATTGGCATTTTCTGGCGGAGAAATTTATCTCGGAGGAACTCCAAGCATAAGGCGGTTAAAGCGGATAAAACTCCCGATCGCTGAATAAGGGGTAATAGCAATGAGTTGGATGATTGGTCTAACCCTTATTGCTCAAATAAGTGTCCCATCATTTCCGTTAGCTAAAAGTGTCAACAGCGTTCGCGCATCGCTGTCATTAGCCTCTCCTCCCAAGCCAACTGGGCTTAGTTGCAATGATTATCTCTCATTGGTTGAGGGTATTGTGGACTTTTTTGGAAATTTTCAGGGAAATGATGGGCGCATAATTGACCCTTTTGCTCGCCGTGAAGTGCAATATAGCACTCCATATTATGCTTGGGCAGCAACCGCCCTCATATTGGGCAAAAATCGGAAGGATTTGCTCGAAAGCGCCGTAAGGGCATTAGAATGCGCCATTCAACAGCTTGTAGAGGCTAAACCTGCTGATGGTCATGGCGATTTCTTTACATTTCCCGTGATACTTTCTTACGAAAATTTGCGCGACTTTGTGCCGAAAGAGCGCTTTCAGCGGTGGGGGCAGCTTCTTCGCTCAATTGAGCCATACCGTGTTTATCGCGATGTATTGACGGAAAAGAGGAAGTATGTTCATAATTGGAATGTCGTTGCCATTTCTGGCGAATTTTTAAGATACCAATGCGGCTTTACCGATTTGAGCTTCGTTGAACGGCATCTTGAAGCCCAGCTAAAGAACTTTACTCCCGAGGGATTATATTGCGATCCGAATGTCCCAATGGCATATGACCATTTTCCACGGCATTTTCTTGCCGTCATGGTTGAGAGGGGATACGAGGGAAAATTTAAGGAAGTATTGACCGAAATGCTTGAGAGAGGTGCATGGACCTCACTTCTCATGCAATCGCCAATAGGGGAGTTGCCAACTGGTGGAAGAAGTGCTCAGCATCAGTGGAATGAGGCAATGCAGTGTGTTACTTACGAAATTTGGGCACGGAGAAAGTGGAGAGAAGGCGATAAAATTTCCGCTCAGGCGTTTAAAAGAGCCGCTCATCTGGCACTCCAATCAATCAAGCGTTGGGTGCGTCCCTCCGGTGAGTTATGGATTGTTAAGAACCGTTTTGACCCAGCTTTAAGGCACGGATTTGAGGGATATTCATTTCATTCTCAATACAACTTGCTTGCCGCCGGAATGTTAGCAACTGCGTGGCTGTTTGCCAATGAGGAAATTCCCGAAGGCATATCACCGGCGGAAGTTGGCGGTTTTGCCATTTATCTTCCAAATTTTCACAAAGTTATAGCTAATGCATCTGGGTTATATGTTGAAATTGATACAGCAGCTGACCCAAACTATAACAGCACTGGCTTGATACGCATTCACAAAATTGGCGTTGACCCACTGGTGTGCCCGACTGATTGCCCCGCAATTAAAGATGAACCCCTCTCCATCGGAATTGCTTGGAAAGAGGGGGATAAGTGGCAACCTTTAGCAGGATTGGGGCAGAAGCAAATTTTGGATGTCAAAGTGGCTGTTGATGAGATGAGGCAAAATTTCGTCAAATTTTCCATAAGATATGAGATTGATCGGCACAATGTCAGAGCAGTTACCGAAACATACGAACTAACCCCAGACCAAGTTCAAGTTGTGTCGGAAGTTGATGGCGATGTTGACGCTTTGCTCGTTCGCTTCCCAGCATTTGTTTTTGATGGTCAAAATACGAGTCGTATTGATGTAAAAGACGGCATGGCTATAGTTGTATTCGGAAAAAGTGTCCAAATATTTCAGGTGGAAAAGCCAGAGGGTGTGAAACTCCGTCGTCTCGGGTATTGGATTCGCAGCAGGAATGGTTATGTTGAACCGATTGAAGGAGAGGTGAACGGTAGGAGAGTTGTTTACAAATTGATGCCAAAATCACTCTAAATTTTGCCATTTGATGAGTCGTAAAAATTCTGTATGCTGGGGGTGAAGCGCATGCTAATGTTAATGGTTATCACATTGCTTCAAACTGAAAGGAGCGCAGGTTGGCAACCGAAGCCAGAATTGGTGAAGGCACTGAGCGAAAGGCAACCTCATGTCATCTACGATGAGGCAAAAGTGCCCAAATATACTCTTCCCGACCCGCTTATCTGCCTTGATGGCACTAAGGTAACATCTCCAGAGATATGGTGGAAAAAGCGCCGTCCTGAGATACTTGAACTATTCCGCACACACATGTATGGTAGGGCACCAATTGGAAAACCTGAAGATTTAAAATTTGAAATCTTTGATTGCGATAGAAATGCGCTTGATGGAAAAGCAACAAGGAAGCAAATCAGAATTTATTTTACCTCTACTCCTGATAGCCCGAGTATGGATCTGCTCATCTATTTGCCAAATACAGCTCCTCGTCCAGTGCCAATCTTCCTCTTGCTGAATTTTAATGGAAATCACGCTGTTTGCAAGGATCCGATGATTAGAATTAAACCGACATGGGATCGCAAGGCAAGAAAGTTGATAATTCCATCAGAGGAGTCTCGTGGCAGCGATGCTAAGGCGTTTCCGATCAACAGAATATTGTCAAGGGGATATGGAATTGCCACGGCACATTATTGCGATATAGCCCCAGATTTTCCCGATTCATTTAAATATGGGGTTTTTGTGGTGTTTGACCATCTGTTTGGTGAAAAACGCCCAATGGATGCTTGGGGGGCAATTAGTGCGTGGGCATGGGGATTGAGTAGGGCTATGGATTACTTTGAAACGGACGAAGAAGTTGATTCAAAGCGTGTTGCTGTTTTAGGTCATTCCAGGCTCGGAAAGACGGCTCTTTGGGCAGGGGCGCAGGACGAAAGGTTTTCAATCGTTATATCGAACAATTCGGGTTGTGGTGGCGCAGCGCTTAGTCGCAGGAGATATGGTGAGACAGTTTCATTGATAAATAAATCTTTCCCTCATTGGTTCTGTGATAATTTTAAGCGTTACAATGATAAAGAGGATGAGCTTCCAGTTGACCAGCATATGCTCATCGCTTTGATTGCACCAAGACCAGTCTACATTGCAAGTGCTGACGAGGACTTGTGGGCAGACCCGAGGGGTGAATTTCTCGCCGCAAAAGCAGCTGATCCTGTCTATAAACTTCTCAAAACCGACGGGTTCCCAGTGGAGAATATGCCTCCGCTTGATACCCCAGTGATGGGGAGAATTGGGTATCATATCCGTTCGGGTGGACACGCACTTACTGAATACGATTGGGAAAGGTATATGGATTTTGCCGATTTGCATTTTAATCGGAGAAAATAAGATTTATAAAATGTTATGTTCGCACCACCCACAATCCAATTGCCACAATTGCCCAGTAGAGAACGAATGCCCACCCTATGATCGGAACAAAGCAAGCCAGAAATAGTGTAAGAGCACCAAGCAAGGCTGTAGAGAAGTCATCCCGTTCTATGCCCGCTATCTTTGCAATTTTTCCCCCAATTACCCAAGAAACTGGCACTATTCCGAGCGTGAAGGCAGACCATAGGGTGAAAACTGACAAAAGCGCAATTATGGTTGCAGGAGGGAAATGTCTGCCTAACATCCCACAATAACCGCCAATTATGGCAATGGCGATGATGAGAACCATCCCGAGCAAAAACGCACAGGTGCCTTTCTCGGAAATAACACGCGTTTTTTGCCGCACCCATTTGTGGAGAAGCGCGGAAATAAAGATAATCCATGATGCGAGAATAAGGCAAATGATGATGATAAAGCAAACTCCGCCGATAGCCCTGATAGATTCGGCAATTTGCTGCAATGGTTCTGTTCTTCTCGCTTGGGCTATCGCTGCAGATGAAACAGCCAAAGCCAGCAATGCTGTAAGTATACGCATGGTTTTATCCCTCCCCTTCAATGATTGGGGTTTTGACCGCCCCAAATCGGCACTTTTAATCCTGCGTTGTTTCTGACATTCAGCCCCTTGTGGATGGCTATTACCCATTTGGAAAGTGGCAAGCAACTAAAATAGCCAGAATGCGTAGGTGTGCTTCCTCATTATTAGCCCCAGAATTGACCATAAACTTCCAGTCGTAAACTCCCCAAGTATTACGCCAATTGCTATTGGTATTCCAGCCCTATAGCCAGCGATTCCCAAATACCGAAGCGTAACAAATTTGATAATTGATGCAATCATTAATGGGAACCAAACGCAATTTATTGCCCAATTTGAACTTATAGTGTATCCTAAAGGATGCAAGGGAAAGGGTGGGAAAATGAACCGCAGAATCATGAGCGCTGTTGCAAACAATGCCCCAATTAGCATTGCTATAGCTGCTGGTATGTTTGGTTTCCATGGAGAAGTCAGCCAGCTGTAAAGTCTCAGCCAAGCTTGCCCACCGAACCTGTATGACTCTGTCATCGTGGTTGATAAACCCACTTGATATGCCCAGTGAAGCATAGCCCAACATGCTGACAATGAGGCAATTGGGGCAGCGATTAGGAGAGCAATAGCAGTAGTTGCCGTATTCCCGCCAAGGGAATCGGTCATTTTGAGGGCTTCAAGTTGGTATGGCATGGGAATCGCTCGGTATGCGCGGTTAAACCCAAAATAAAGCGATAAACCGATTAAATCTTCCTTTCTCAGGTTTGTGCTGCCAAGTAATGTAATGAGTATTCTATCAGGACCTCCAAAGTGCAAATCATGAACTGGTGGACCAAATTCAGCCCTTATTTTTGAAATCACGGTGCAAAGAGCAAAGTAGATGGAGAAGAAAGCCAAAGAAATTGGAATGGACATGCCAATTGACAGTGAGAAGAGGATGAGAAAACCCATCCCTCCAAGTAATCCAACAGTGGCCATTTTATGCCAGTTTTTTCCCGCTTTCGGCGCTTTTGGACCTTTCCCAATTATTTCCGCAAAGACTTCAATCAGATGAGCCCTTGCAGACCAAATTGCGATCACAAAAAGGGCGATATATGCGCCTATTCCTTGCTCATTCACATAAGGGAGGCTCCCCTGAACCCCTTCATACCCCATAGAACCTTGCCATCCAAAGTATGCACCAATTACTATTTGGGCTTTGAAAAAGAGATAAAAGAACCATGAAGAAAAACAAAAATCAAGTGGGAGGAGATATCCAATAGCAATGACAAACGGAAATAGGGATATCGGGGTAAAGCCCATTGCACCAAATGGATGTGCTGGAAGCATTGGGGTGATGTTCATCATTTTTACACGAATTTGGGGAATTGATGGGAAAAATTCGTGCAAACCGTTAATTGCGTCAAGCGTGGTCCCAATTAAAAAGCCGAGCCAAAAACCATTTTGCCTATAAATCCACCAATCTCTCCGAGTTATTTCAAGAGGAAGCTGAGTTATTGGGAAGCTTAATTTCTCCCTCTCCGTCCATTGTCGGTATAAAATTGTGTTGATACTAAGCATGACGAGCTGTATAACGCTGAAGAAAAGCGTCCACCACAAGACCGGACGAAGCCATGATCGCATAAAATGCAACCTGTAGAAGGTTTCACGACCTGTGTAAAATGGACCGAGTATGCTTTTATCCGTCACGATAAGCCAGAATGGAAGCTTGTTCAGGAATAATTCTTGCCAGTTGTTTTCCGGGGACGAATGCCAAATTGGGTGAGCCCATGACGGTAGTGCGACTTGTATCCAATCCTGACTTGAAAGCCCTGTCCCAATACAAATCATGCTATATATTGTGATTAATTCTGCACGAGAAAAAGCAATTTTAGGCGACACATATTTAAGTAATTCGTTAAGGATCAACATCACGAGGAGCGTAAAGATAGCGTTAAAAAATATGGACAGAGTGGATGGATTGCCAGATTTCCAAACTTGTTCCATTGCAATGACCCAATAGCAGTTTACTGGTATAAGAACGCATCCAATTAGTATGCTTCTTGGTGTTACCTTTTCTTGTTTTTTCACACCAACGGCAAGTGAGCTTTCGTAATGCACTCCAACTCACCTTAAAGCGATTTGGAATATCTCGTTCAAAATTATAACACGGCAATGCTTGAGGACATAGACATGAATTGATCGTTCGGTTTCCAAATTGCTCAAGAGATGGCACAGGTGTAGCGCGATGGTGAGATACGCGCTATAATATGCTACACCGCTGGAGAGCGAGTGAAGTTGCAGTGATGAACAGTTGGAGAGGATTCTCTTGGGCAAAGACTTGAAAAATTGCGGCGAGATTTTGGTGAACCGATTGATGCACCTTTCAATGGCATTTTGTGATGTGCATCATTCATCAATTGAAACCATTAAGGGCGGAGGGCAGTCAAATTGAAAAGAATTACAACGAATGCAAGCACCTATGTGATATGCTGCTAAACATTAGATTATGCTGCAAAGATAGTGTTACTTTATTAGTGCTGTGTTAAAATTGCAGTAGTGCATTACCATTTGAACATTATCTGCGAGGTGAGGTTGAATGGCGTCCCCATTGGAGATGTGGGTTGAAAAATGTGCGGAACTCACCCAGCCAGATGAGATCTATTGGTGCAATGGCTCTGAAGAGGAAGCTTATGAGCTAATTGAGAGAGGGATCAAAAGGGAGAGGATTTGCGGGCAGCCCGTATTTTGCGAGCTTAATCATAAAGCATGGCCAAATGCTTATCTTCATCGCAGTCATCCGGGGGATGTGGCAAGAACTGAGCATTTGACTTTTGTCTGTCATCCTGACAAGGAAATGGCGGGCCCAAACAATAATTGGATGGACCCAAATGAAGCGAAAGAAATGTTGACAAAATTGACGAAAGGTTGTATGCGCGGCAGGACAATGTATGTCTTGCCATATCTTATGGGGCACCCTGAATCGCCGTATGCAAAAGCTTGCGTGCAAGTGACCGATAGCTGCTATGTGGCGGTGAGTATGCGCATAATGTGCCGGATGGGTGAGGAAGCATTGAAATGCATAGGCGACCGGGATGATTTTGTCAAGGGCATACATTCAATCGGAGACCTTGATCCACAGAGAAGATTTATCATGCATTTCCCGCAAGAAGACTTGGTATGGAGCATCGGCTCTGGTTATGGCGGGAATGCGCTCCTTGGGAAAAAGTGTTTCTCGCTCAGGATAGCTTCATGGCTTGGGTATCACCAAGGATGGCTCGCTGAGCATATGCTCATAATCGGCGTTGAAGATCCAGATGGTAATGTAACTTACATTGCCGCGGCATTGCCATCAGCTTGTGGGAAAAGCAATCTGGCTATGTTGCAACCGACATTAGAGGGTTATAAAGTTTGGACGCTCGGGGACGATATAGCATGGCTTCACATCGGCTCGGATGGAAGGTTGTATGCCATAAACCCTGAGACAGGGATTTTTGGAGTTGCTCCCGGGACTTCCGAGAGGACCAACCCCAGAATGCTGGAAACATTAAAAGCCGGGAAATTTTATCCCACACTTTTCACCAATACAGGCGTAAATCTGGACACAAACGAACCGTGGTGGGAAGGGTTAACGGAGAAGCAACCCCCAAGGTTGCTTAACTGGCGAGGGGAACCTTGGGAGCCAACATCAAAAGAGCCTGTTGCGCATCCAAATGCGAGGTTCACTGTTTCGCTTTACAATTGCCCGACGCTTTCGCCAGAATTTGAGAATCCCAATGGTGTGCCAATTTCTGCGATTATTTTCGGTGTCAGGAGGACGAGCGTAATTCCACTGGTATATGAGAGCTTTGATTGGAAGCATGGTGTATTTTGTGGGGCGAGTATGGGTTCGGAGATGACACCCGCAGCTTTGAATACCCGTGTTGGCGCTTTAAGGCGTGACCCCATGGCAATGATTCCATTTTGCGGCTACAATATGGCTGATTATTTCGCGCACTGGCTCAGGATGGGGGAAATGCTTCAAAACAATGCTCCCAAAATTTTCTTCGTAAATTGGTTTAGAAGGGACGATGACGGCACTTTTCTTTGGCCAGGTTTTGGCGAGAATATTAGGGTATTAAAGTGGATTATTGACAGGGTTCATGGCAGAGTATCAGCTAAAGAGACTCCAATCGGTCTAATCCCAAGGTTTGAAGATATGGAACTCAGCGGGTTGGACCTGTCAAGGGAAAAGTTCAAAAAATTGTTCAAAATTGACAAAGATGAGTGGAGGGGGGAAATTGAGGCTATAAGGGAATTCTTCTGGAAGTTTGGCGGTAGAATGCCGGGGGAGCTCGTTGAAGAACTCGGGAAGTTGGAGGGCAGGTTGTGGAGGTAATCATTCACCCGAAAACAGAAAAGTTGAGCTAAGATGCTGCGGGAAGCAAATGGGGCGATTTCGGAAGGAATGAGCAATTATGGCTCCGGCAATTTAATTCCAACAGTTTTCACAAAAACACCGATAATATTGGCGATGAAGCTGCAATGGTGGTGAAGGTGATGGGAATGAAGCCAGAAAGTAGGAGGAGATTTCTGCAAAAATCCATCTTAATCGGCATGGGCGCTCTTGCGACTCAAAATATTCTCGGTCAAGGAGGGATAAAAACTGTGAGGAATCGGAAGCTTAACATACTTGTCATCATAACCCACGATACTGGCAGGCATCTTGGCTGTTATGATCGTGGCGCCCCATCACCAAACCTTGATAAAATAGCCGAAGAAGGCATTAAATTCTCCAATGCATTTTGCACGGCACCACAGTGTAGTCCAAGCCGTGCAAGCATGCTCAGCGGCTTGATGCCGCATAGGCATGGCTTAATTGGATTAGCACATCGTGGTTTTCGTTTGCGCCAAGATGTGCTTTTGCTGCCAAAATTGCTCTCAGAATCCGGATATAATACCTACCTCTTTGGGTTGCAGCATGAGACGCAATGGAATCGCGTCGCAGAGTTAGGGTATCAAAATGTTCGCCGTCCGGATGGGCTATCTTGCGCAAAGGTTACCCCATTATTGCTCAAATTTTTGGAGGATAATCCACCACAGCCGTTTTTCGCAATGGTCGGATTTAGCGAAACACATCGTCCATTTCCAAAAGCCACCGTATCTCTGGACGGCATAAAAGTTCCAGAATTTCTCCCAGATGTTCCGGAAACTCGCCAAGATATTGCCGATTTGAATGAGTCAGTTCGCAGGGTGGACGAAAGTGTGGGGCAAATCTTGGAAATGCTCAAGAGGACAAGGCTATTGGACAACACATTGGTGATATTCACGACGGACCATGGGATAGCCTTTCCTGGGGCAAAAGCGACCCTTTTTGACCCCGGAATTGAAATTGCCCTCTTAATGCTCGGTCCCGATGAATTTAGCGGTGGTAAGGTTATCAATGCGATGGTCTCAAATGCCGATTTAATGCCGACAATTTGCGAGGTAGCTGGAATCGAGCCCCCGAAGGGACTTGATGGGAAAAGCCTAATACCACTTATACAGGGGAAAAATGACAAAATTCACGAACATCTGTTTGTGGAATTGACATACCACGCAGCGTATGACCCTATGCGAGGTATTCGGACGGAAGAATTCAAGTATATCCGAAGTTTTTCTGCAAGACCATTCTGGCTGCCACCAAATGTGGATAACGGGCTCACGAAGGATTGGTATCGGAAAAACAGGGGCGAAGTTTTTGAGGTGCTCCGCCCAAGGGAAATGCTATTTGACTTGAGAAACGACCCATTGGAGCGAAAAAATGTGGCTAATGATGAGGCATATGCGGATGTGTTTAAGAAATTGCGCACATTAGTTGAGCAAAAAATGCGAGATGACGATGACCCACTGCTTCATGGGCATGTTATGCCGCCAGAAGGCGCAAAAGTAACGCCATCAAAAGTCTGGGGACCTGAAGAAGGTGTCACCGAAAAATACGACCCAAGGTTGGATGAATGGGGATAAATTTGCGGCTTTGAGCGGGTGCGAGCAAATTATAGGGCAATTATGGGAAAATCATGGGCAATTTTAAGCTCGCAGCAAAGCCTTGAAGCGAGGTGCTATCAATGGCGGGACATAGGGCATGGTAAGGATGCCATCCCGTTGCTGCTTAATGGCTAACCACGGAAGGAGGGGGAAGTTTAAATGCGCAAGGTGTATGTGGGGTTGACATTTTTGCTCGGCATTGTCGGGGGTGCTATAGGCATGTTTGAAGGGAATATCCAACAGATTCGGTCAAATCCCTACTGGCGCTGGGAATATGGTCCGCCGAGAGATTCAAACTACTTTCCCATAGCAGTTTGGCTACAAAATCCGAAGAATGCTAAGCGTTATAAGGAAGCAGGCATCAATCTCTATGTTGGGTTATGGAAGGGACCGACAGAAGAGCAGTTAGCAATATTGCGCGATGCTGGTATGCCCGTGATTTGCGAGCAAAATGAGGTTGGATTAAGGCACAAGGATGACCCTATAATCGTCGGCTGGATGCATCAAGATGAGCCTGATAATGCTCAATTAGTTGGGCAAGACCCAGCAACAGGGCGAAAAATTTGGGGTGGACCTGTGCCACCAAGTGAAATTGTTGAGCGCTACAAGCGGATGAAGGCGAATGATCCAAATCGTCCAGTGCTCCTCAATCTTGGGCAAGGTGTCGCAAACGATTTGTGGAAAGGGCGTGGAGTCGGCGCGCATCCTGACGACTATTTCACCTATGTCAAAGGTTGCGACATCGTGTCATTTGATGTTTACCCAGTTGCTGGCTTAAATGATGAAAATCTGCTCTGGTATGTGGCGAAAGGCGTTTCAAGGCTCATATTCTGGGTGAATTGGAACAGGTCAACCGATGGCGAGAAAATAGTTTGGAATTGCATTGAATGCACCCGCATAAGCAATTTGGAGAAAAAGCCGACACCACATCATGTTCGTGCCGAAGTTTGGATGGCGCTCATTCACGGTTCAAAAGGGTTGATTTACTTTGTGCATCAATTTCAGCCGAAATTTGTGGAACATGCGCTGCTTGAAGATCCCGAGATGCTTTCGGCAGTTACACAAATTAACCGCCAAATCCATGAACTTGCACCAGTGCTGAATAGCCCAAATGTTGATGGGATTGTTGAAGTTATGTCCACGAACTCAGATGTCCCTGTGCATATTATGACAAAGCGCCACGAAAATGCCGTTTACATCTTTTCAGTCGGAATGCGAAACGCCCCGACGAGAGCTTTGTTCAAAGTTGATGGTATTCCGAAGCAAGCAGTTGTTGAGGTATTGGGAGAAGGTAGGCATTTAACGGCAATAGATGGGCGATTTGAGGACGAATTTAAGCCATACGATGTGCATATTTATCGCATAACCCACAGTTTGTAGTAAGCCACGAAGCGATAGCGAAGTGGCGTTAATACGAACTTTGCTATATACATGTGGGCAGGTCTTGGAGTTGGTAATATGTTCGTGAATCGCCGCGAATTTTTGCTAAGTTTTTTCGTTGGCATGGCAATAAAGAGGAGCAGCACGGGAAAAGGGGAGATGAGTGCCATGGCAGCTGCAGAGAAGGGAGACACACAAGCCAAGCAGCCGATGGGATTTCGCGTTGGTGCGGCAATGGCAAACATAACCCCGCCAATAGGCATCCCGATGGCTGGCTACTACTCGGCACGATACAGCGAGGGTGTTATTGACGACCTCTACGCCAAAGCGTTGGTTTTAAGTGATGGACAATCCTCGGTTGCACTTGTATCGTGCGACTTGATTGGCATCCCTTTTGGCGTGGTCAGTGAGGCTCGCAGGCAAATTGCCCAAAAGATACCGCTTTCTCAGGATGCCATCTTGATTTCAGCCACCCATACTCACACTGGTCCGATATTGAGGCGCGGCTCAAAAATTGACGAGTTAATTGGGGGAAATTCCGAAATTGTCCAAAAGTATACCGACGGATTGCCGGAAAAAATCGCTCAAGCAGTGGTTGAAGCGTATGAAAGGCAACAACCAGCAAAACTGTGGGTTGGTCGCCAAGAGGAATACGAATTGTCGTTTAATCGCCGCTATTGGATGAGGGATGGCTCCGTTGGCTGGAATCCGGGAAAATTGAACCCAAATATCCTTCGTCCTGTTGGACCAATTGACCCAGAAGTGCTTGTCCTCTATGCGGAAAGCGAAAAGGGAGAGCCATTGGCTGCCTATGTCAATTTTGCATTGCATTGTGACACAGTTGGTGGCAACTTAATTTCCGCTGATTACCCCGGTGTTTTAGCCAAGCGCCTCTGCGAGTATAAGGGGCAACACTTTGTCACGCTATTTGGCAATGGGGCATGCGGCGATATCAACCACATCAATGTTAACTGGGCGGATAGGCAAAAAGGTCCGCAGGAAGCCAATCGCATAGGCACTATTTTGGCTGGCGATGTGATGAAGGCTTTCATGAAATTGCAGCCTGTTGCAGCCCAGAAAATTCAATTTCGTCGTGAGGTAGTTCAATTGCCGTTGACTCCGATTAGTGATGAGGATGTGCGTCAGGCTGAAAAAATCATTGCGCAGAGAGAAAAAGCCAAGTTTTTGGATTTGGTCTTTGCCTGCAAAACTATTGATGTAGCTGCGCGAAAGGGCAAGCCGTTGGAGGCTGAAGTTCAAGTTATTTCCTTGAGCAAACAAGTTGCATTTGTTGGATTGCCGGGGGAAGTTTTCGTGACATTGGGGCTGAACATAAAGCGAGGCTCGCCATACCTATACACATTCGTTGTTGAATTGGCAAATGGCTCACTTGGCTACTTGCCACATCGCTCAGCTTATGCCGAAGGGCAATATGAGGTCGTTAGCACCCGTTGTGCCGAGGGTGGCGGCGAACTTTTGGTGGCAAGTGCCTTGCGTTTGCTCTCTGAATTGCACAGCTCAGGCGAGTAATATGCGGCATAGCCATCACAGAAGCCATGCCAGCAGCTAAGCGATGGGAGGAAGAATTAGGCAGGTGAAGCTTCACTACGGTTAAGTGGTGGAGGGGTATGGGCAATGTCATTCTGGCGATTGCTAAATATTGAGGTTATTCCGCTGATTGTGGCTTCCCTCGCGAACTTGACCTTCATGCTGGATACACTCAGGGCGTCCGGTTTTCGTCCCATTGGGAAACTCGCAACAAGACATGCAAGGGAGATTGAGTCATCGCCGTGGTCAATTGGCGGTGAAACGCTTGACCGTGATTACGCCATCTATGCAAATTACAAGGCGTATCTTGGTCCGCTCGGTGCAAAAGCTATTCGGCTCCAAGGTGGTTGGGCAAAGTGCGAGAAAGTGAAAGGAAATTACGATTTTTCATGGCTTAGTGAGGTTGTTAACGATGCACTTTCGCAAGGTGTCCAACCGTGGATTCAACTTTCCTATGGTAACCCGATTTATCCGAAAGGCGGTGAGATTGGTCTAAGGTCTCCTTTGCCATCGTCGCCTGAGGCGATTGATGCATGGAAGGCTTGGGTTAGGGCAATAGTGAGGCATTTTAAGGACCGTGTTCATGAGTGGGAAATTTGGAATGAGCCGGACATTGGACCTAACCCGCCGGATACTTATGCGAAGTTTTTCCTTGAAACTGCTCAGGTTGTCCGAAGTGAGCAACCGGATGCAAAAATCTATGCACTTGCATTGGCTAATGTCGGCGATGCCGGCTTGAGATATGCGAAGGTTCTTTTGGATATGGCAAAGGAACTGCACAAACTTGACCTAATTAGCGCTATTACGATCCATGGCTATCCGCACGATCCTGATGACACAGCGCCGGTTGACCGTTTTCGCAAACTTGTTGCCAATTATTCCGAAAAAATTGAAATCAGGCAGGGGGAAACAGGTGCTCCAAGCAGCAGTGACACTTATGGGGCATTGCGTGGCTTATATTGGTCGGAGGTGAAACAGGCTAAGTGGAATCTTAGGAGGATGTTGGCACATTATGGCAAAAATGTGCCATTCAACCTCTTCACAATCTGCGATTTAAGGTATGTTGACAAGGATGGAAAATTTGTCTTCAATCGCAAGGGCTTATTGCTCGCCAACGATGATATGACGGTTGCAAGACCAAAGTTGGCTTATTTTGCTGCGCAAAGGGTCTTTTCAATCTTTGATGACACGCTCAAGCGAATCCACGAATTTGAGGTCGTTGTGACACCATCTGCGCCGATCTTTGCGGTTGCTTATCATAAGGTCAAAGGTGCTTTGGCGGACAGGGCGAACATTGTGGTTATGTGGCTGAGCAATGGACCGCCAAAGGATGAGTTTGAGCCAGTCTGGGTTGATTTGTGGCTAAAAAACATCGGCTTCAAAAAGCCCGTGTTAGCCGACCTGCTAACCGGCGAAGTTTACGAAATACCGCATGATAGATGGTCAAGTGATGAAAAAGGGGCAAAATTCGTGAGGATACCAGTTTATGACTCACCCATTTTTCTCGCCGAATTTGGCGCTATTTTGGAAAAATAGCGGCTTTTTGGAAGTCCGTTTGGAGAGCGGGGTCAAGTGAGTTGGTTGGGTGGCAAACATCGTTGGAGGGTGAATATCCAATGAGCCAAAACTTTACAATTGTTGGCTTAATCACTTTACTTTTAGCTTTGCGGATGACTTTCATCTCTTGGTGTTGTAGCAATTTGTCCCTCGCCTTTGAAGGTGTTGAAGGTATACGCTTTCCGGGGGATTCAGGGATTGTGGATGTGACTAAGCCACCTTACAATGCAACACCAAACGATGACAAAGATGATACTCAAGCCATACAGAAAGCCTTGGATGACAATCCAAGTGGCAATAAAATCATCTACTTGCCCAACGGTGTTTATATCGTCTCCGACACACTTCGTTGGTCGTCAGGTCCACATTCAGGGTGGGCATGGAAGCGGACGATTTTGCAAGGCGAGAGCCAAAATGGGACAATCATCAAATTGTGCGACAATTGCCCAGGTTTCTCCGATCCCAATAACCCTAAGGCAGTCATATGGACTGGACAAAGACCCGCTCAACGCTTCCGAAACGCTATCCGAAATTTAACGGTTGACACTGGAAAGGGCAATCCTGGCGCTATCGGTATACAATTCATCGCCAACAATCAAGGGACCTTGCGTGAAGTTACCATCCGTTCGGGCGATGGGGAGGGTGTCATCGGATTGGATTTGTCTTACACCGATGAGATTGGTCCGTGCCTTATCAAGAATGTGCGCATCGTTGGGTTTGATTTAGGCATTCGGCTCGCCTACGCTGTTAACAGCGTAACGATGGAACACATTACATTGGAAGGGCAAAAGCGTTATGGATTGGAGAACAGGGGGCAGTGCTTGAGCTTACGAGGGTTGGTCAGCCGCAACAGGGTTCCAGCGGTTGCCAATACGGGACAAGTTGGCGTTTTAGCGCTTTTTGATGCTGTGATTGAAGGGCATGATGAAGCAGCAAATCAACCTGCCATCATTAATGATGGTTTTCTGTTTGCTCGTAACATCAAGGTAACAGGCTATAAGGTGGCAATTGAAAATCGTGTTGGAGACAAGCGAGTTCATGAGGCATTGTTTGTTGATGAGTTTGTATCGCATCCAATTTTGAGTTTGTTCCCTTCACGGAAACGGTCATTACGGTTGCCAATTGAAGAGACGCCTGAAGTCCCTTGGGATGACTTAAAGGACTGGGTAAGCCCAACTCATTTTGGTGCTGACGCAACTGGTAAAGTTGATGCAACGGAGGCGATTCAGAAAGCCATTGACTCTGGCAAACCAACTGTCTATTTGCCTAACGGAACATATCGTGTTGATGGAACTGTGCTAATTCGTGGGAAGGTCAGGCGCATTATTGGATGTGAAGCGAGGATTGTAGGGAAGGGTTTGTGGAGGTTTGTAGATGGCGAGTCACCCATTGTAGTGATTGAAAGGATGGAACAGCCATCGGGGGGAGGACCTGAGCAATTTCCCATTGAACATGCTTCCTCTCGGACATTGGTCATCAGACATTGCATTATTGGGCGTTATTTCAACACAGACACGGGTGATTTGTTTGTTGAAGATGTGTGTGGTGGTCCTTGGGAAATCCGCAATCAACGGGTCTGGGCAAGGCAATTGAATGCAGAGCAACCTACAACGAAAATCGTCAATGACGGTGGGCAACTGTGGATTTTAGGTTTGAAGACGGAACGCCCTGGCACACTGATTGAAACACGGAATGGAGGAAAGACGGAACTTTTGGGTGGATTTTGCTATGCGACAGGCGGACCAAAGACTGAGCCAATGTTCATCGTTGACAATGCTGCAGCCGCCTTTGTCATCGGAGAATCTTGCTTCAATAATAACCCATTCATAGAACTTGTCAAGGAAAAGCGTGGCAATGAGGTGAGAATATTGAAGCGAGGTCAAGCGCCCACAAGGACTGGCGGAAGTGTTTTGCCTTTGTTTGCCGGGTGTCAGTAAACCGCAAAAACCATGGTTTGATGGGAGGTGAATCAAAATGCGACAGGGGTGGACAACTCTTCCAGTGGCTTTAGCAGTTGTGATTTTGGGATGGATTTGCCATTCACTCGCTGAAGTGGGGGCAAATGCATATGTGACTGTAAAAGACGGGAAGCTTTGGCTTAATGGGCAAAGGGTTCGTTTCTGGGGCGCTGTTGTGAGCGGTCCAAATAGAAGCCATGCCGATAACGAGGCGATGGCAGAGAGAATCGGGCAGCTTGGATTCAACATGGTTCGCTATTGGCGTGGCTATGCAGACCTTGCGGAATACAAGAAAGGCGACGGCTCAAAAACTGACTTAATTGACCACTTCCTCTGGTGTTTAAAGAGGCGGGGCATTTATGTTTGGATGGCTGGTGCTTTTAACAACCTTGGGCAGGCAACTGTGGAAGATGTGAACATCATTGACGAGCCAAAAACTGCCGAGCAATGGAAACAGGCAGTTGGGAAAGGAGTCCCATTGCGCAATAACCTTGCACGAATTTGGGATAGGCGCCTTGAGGCGATAGCGATTGAGAGGATGAAAGCAGCTGCTGACCACCTTAATCAGTGGACGGAAATGAGGTGGGGTGATGACCCAGTTTTTGCCGTTTGGGAGTTGAGCAATGAGGAATGGTGGTTTCGCAAAATGTGGCGGGGTCAATTTGCCAATTTGCACCCGTTTTTCATCCGTGAATTGCTTGAGCAATGGAATGAATTTTTAACTCAGAGGTATGGCAACGACGATGCCTTAAGGTCAGCATGGGGCTTTTTGTTGCCCTTTGAGTCACTGGATAAAAAGACTGTCCTGCTTTTGCCCGTTGGAAACCCGCTTTCGCCTAATCCGCAATTGGAAGCACTCAATTTGCCCACTCCCAAAGTTGAGGAAGTGAAAAAATTGGCTCTAAATCCGGGGAAGGGCAAAGAGTATGGTGAGCCAACAAAACTTGAGGTGGAGTTGGAATTGAGGGAGGGTCAAGAGTTGGCGTTTTTGCCGTCTTTTGAGGGCAGTGGTCTTTGTGCAGCGACTTTCAGGTTTGAGGGATTGAAGGTGCAAATGCTTCCCGAAGGACCAACATATCAACCGCCCGAGGAATGGCGTGGGAAAGAATTGGGCAAAACTGATGGCAACCCATACCTTGTTGATGGGAAGCCGATTTGGCGTTTTGATAGAATTTGGCCTGATGATCCAATGAAGCCTGAAAATTACCAACCGATGGTTTGGACTGCTTTTGCCGGCAAGCTTGAAAGATGGGGTGTTCCAATGGGGCAGCCTGGTGAACAAGGTGGACAGCCTTGCGGATTTGTTATAGCTCCGATGAGGATTGTCTGTCTGGAGCCAAGAACGCCATGGCCTGGCAATCCGGGATACAAGCTGGGTGCGTTGGTTTTCATAGCGCCGAAGGCTGGCAAATATCGCATAGAAGCGATAGTTACCGTGAGGGTTTGGGAAGGCGGCGGACCCAAGTTGGTGGTTAGGTTGCTCAAGATAGACAAGGCTGCGATGGCTGGGTTGAAAGCGAGATATTCCCTTGATGATTTCACAGCACAGCGTGGTCGTGATGTTGTGGAGTTTCTTGTCAGGATTTGGATCGCTCATAAGCAGCGGGAGGCAAACGAGGTCAAAAAGTGCGGCAAAAGCCTTGCGCTTGCGCCGCTTGTTTGGGACACGGGCATTGGAATGGAATTACAGAGCCAATTTATGCAACAACATGGCGATGCTATTGCACATTGCACTTACATGCATGGATTCGTTACTGATCCGATGCACCGTCGCTTTCCTTGGTTTAGCGGGTTGGAGGAACCGCCGATTGTCTCCCGTGATGCACCTTGGCCTGAGCACGCTCGCCACCCAAATAAGCCATTTTTCCTTTACGAAAACCAAATTGAGCAGCCGGCGAAATACCGTGCTGAATGGCCATATCGCATTGTGGCGCTTGGCTCCATTCAGGATTGGGATGTTATCGTTTGGCACATTACAGGGTTTGACCAACATCCCATTGCGGGTGTTGAGCGCCCATTTGACCGAAAGATGGATTATTCTGCCAGTTTCAATCCTCATCCGCAGGGCTTACATTTCCGTTATGACGAAGTGCAACAATCGGCGATGACAGCAGCAGGCTACATTTTCCGAAATTTCTCGCTCAAGCCTGCTCCTAACCCCACAATTTTTATCTTTGGGCGCAAGAGCCTTTATGACCCGAGGATGGCAGACCTTTACCCATTGGAGATTTGGCGCAAGTGGACGCCGACGACTTTCCGATACGGTGCAAGGTGGCTTATTGATCCCAACCGTGAGGACGACGAAATTATCGGACCGACTGTGCGAAGCCGTGAATTTTTGCCGTGCCCACTCAAGCCGACGGATGAAATCACATACGATTGGCACAAGGGCTATTTGATGTTTGATGCGCCAGGTGTTGCCATGTTTGTTGGCTTCTTTGCACAGTATGGCAACGAAGTGCGCTTCAAAAATGGCGTCATATTGCAGGATGTTCAGATTGTCAACCCACCTGATATGCCCTACCCCGTTGCCGAGGATGAAAAGTATGTGGCGTTCTGTTTGACAAGCGCCGATGGATTGCCGTTAGGTGAGACAAAACGAGTCATACTTTCCATTGTCAGCACAAGTTTCAACAGCGGGTTCAAGCTTAACCACGAAGCACTTAAACGAGAGTGGATTTGGTCAGCAAATCCCGGTGCAACAATTAGCACTGGTAAGGAACCTGTCTTGGTTGCCCGTGTTAGTGCAACAGTTCGTGCACCAATGCTTAATGGCATGCACTACCGAATGCTTGATTGGCATATGAACGAAGTGGCGAAAGGCACGATAAAAGATGGCACGATAAAAATTACGGCAGATTTGCCCGTATTTATTGCCGAATTGAGCAGGTAAGGCGCTTTCGGCGCAGAGGCTGCAACTTGTGGCATGCCGTAAGGCAATGGCATAATGGATAGTAAGCAGGTGAGAAAGATGAAATGGCGTTTGCTTACAATCTTTGGGCTGCAAGCATCCATAGTGCTCGGCACGGTCATCTTTGTTGCAGCACTGCAGTCAGATTTTGCGGGCATTACTTTCCCCAATGACCCAGCCGCTGTCATTGATGCCAAGCGTGATTTGGGGGCAAAAGGTGATGGCGTCCACGACGACACTGAGGCGCTCCAAAAAGGCATTCACCTGAGTTGCGGACGAGGGACGAACACAAAGGTGCTCTATATTCCCAACGGCGTCTATCGCGTGACGAAGAAATTGATCGTCAACCACCCAGAGGATAGGTCTGGCATCGGTCCTTGGATTTACGGTCAATCTCGCGATGGTGTGATCATCAAACTTGACGATGGTGCCAATGTTGACGCCGTTTTGCAAACTCACCCGCGCGATGAGAACCCCGGTTCTGCCGATTGGTTCATGCGGACAATCTGCAACTTGACCATAGATGTCGGCAACAACCCAAACACTGACGGCATCAGGTTTTTCTCAAACAACACCGGTCTCATCAAAAATGTTCGCGTGAAGGGGAAAGGCAGGATCGGGATCAACTCGTTCATGAACCTGAATGGTCCGAACATTGTTCAGGACACCGTTGTTGAGGGCTTTGAAATCGGCATCAGGAGCGCGTGGATGTGGGGGCAAACTTTGTCAAGGGTGACAATTCGCAATTGCAAGGTCGGTTTGGAAGTTGAGGGCAACGCTGTCGCCGTTGAAGATTTGGTCGTGGAAAATAC
>Ga0209080_1000507_pt1 | contig 25751 bp, 30 predicted proteins | sample JNZ110809AmetaG_FD_184123 | JGI IMG/M metagenome (GOLD analysis project Ga0209080, IMG submission 184123) | Hot spring microbial communities from Jinze hot spring, China to study Microbial Dark Matter (Phase II) - JNZ 110809A (SPAdes) (version 3) ...
AGGCTATTGCTTCGGCTGGGTGAAGCCGCTACGGGCTACCTCCTGAAGATTATTACGTTCGCGTATATTCCGACTCCGCCTACGTTATGGACTAGTCCTATCTCGGCGTTTTTAACCTGTACGTTACCTGCTTCGCCTCTTAACTGTTGAACTATGGTTCTAACCTGTGAGCCTCCGGTAGCCCCTATGGGGTGGCCTTTGGAGAGTAGTCCGCCGTCGACGTTTACGGGTATTTTACCGCCTATCTCGGTTTGCCCTTCTTCAACCATTCTACCTCCTTGGCCCTTCGGGCAGAAGCCTAGGTCCTCGTAAGCCATTACCTCTGCTATGGTGAAACAGTCGTGAACCTCGGCTACGTTTACGTCCTTAGGCTCGACGCGGGCCATCTCGTAGGCTACCTTAGCCGCTTTAACGGTACAGGTAAGCCCGGCGAACTCGCTTCTATAGGCGGTGTTGATGGCGTCAGAGGCCGAGCCTAGGCCTACGATCCAGATGGGCGTATCCGTAATCTCCCTAGCTTTATCCTCGCCGGCGAGTATAACGCAGGAGGCTCCGTCAGCGTTGGCGCAGCAATCGAAAACTTTAAGCGGTGTTGAAACAACCCTTGACTTTAAGACTTCTTCAACCGTTACCTGCTTCCTAAAAGCCGCCTTAGGGTTTAAGGCTCCATACTTACTACTTTTAACCCTTACCTTAGCTAGTTGCTCCTCGGTTGTTCCATACTTCTCCATGTGGTACTTAGCGTACATAGCGTAGTAGGCAGGCATCATTGTGCCGAAGGGCGCCTCCCATATAATGTCGGCGCCCCTACCCATACGTTCCTGGGCTTCGGCGGAGGTAAGCTCCGACATCTTTTGAAATCCTATTACTGCTACGACGTCGTGGAGCCCGGAGCTTATGAAGCCGTAGGCAACCTTAATACCTGTAGTACTGGAGGAACATATGCTTTCAACGAGGAAGGTTGGTTGAGGGTTTAAGCCTAAGTACTCCGCTATTAAGCCGGCCGGGGTCCTTTGCTTATCGTATTCGGGGGCTGAGCAAACGATTGACGCGTCAATCTCCCTGGGGGTTAGTTTAGCGTCCTCCATAGCCTCCTTAAAGGCTTCGAAGCAAAGCTCCCTAATGGAGCCTTGATACTTACGCGTGAAAACCGTTTGACCTACGCCGACGATAGCTACGCGCTTCTCCAAAACCAACCCTTCCTAGCCTAGTTTAGCTCCACACTTCCCGCAGTATTCGAAGTCCTCGGGTAGATACTTGGTTCCACACTTAGGGCAGGTTTTAACTAATGCTCCCCAATAGTACTCGTAAGCCTTACCTTCAGCCGCCTTCTTCCTAAGCTCTAGGAACCTAGCCGGCCTCTTCTCTAGGAAGGCTTTAAAGCCTTCTAGGGGCTCGGCGGTCGCGTAGTGGATGGATAGCCAATCACGCGCATGTTGTAGTGTTGTCCAAGCTAAATCGCCCCAGAAGTTGCATTGTACCTTGGTATACCTTAAGCAATCTGGCATCTTATTTATTAGCTTCTGGCAAACGGCGTTAACCTCCTCGTCGAGCTTATCGTGGGGAACTATTTTATTAACGAGCCCCCATTCGTAAGCGGTTTTAGCATCTATCTCGTCGCCAACCATAACGAGCCAACGCGTCCTCTTATCGCCTATCGTTAACGGATACCACTGCGTAGCTCCACCGGCTGATACGCTTCCAACCCTAGTACCCGGCTGTATGAACCTAGCGTGTTCGGCGCATGCGATCGCTAGGTCGCAGGCCAATATTATTTCGCATCCTCCTCCGGCTGCTACGCCGTTAACCCTAGCTATAACAGGTTTACCGCAGGTACGTATTAGGTAGAGCATACGCTCGTAAAACTCCCACCAAAGGTAGAAGCCGTGAGGCCTCCTCGTATACTGGGTTGAATACTCGTTAGCATCGCCACCGGTACAGAAGGCTCTATCGCCAGCCCCCGTTACTACTATAACTGCTACCGATCCATCCCACATAGCGTCGTGGAGGGCTTCGCACATCTCCTGGAGAGCGTTTAGGCTATAGGCGTTATAAACCCTAGGCCGGTTGATGGTTATCCTGGCGACCCAATCCTTCTTCTCGTATATTATCTCCTTAAAGCCGTACTCCTCGGGCCGTTTTACCTCATACCCTTTCCTAGGCGTTCCGGGCGGGATAACTTCACCGCTAATACCTACCACCTCGAAGCTGGAGGCTTGTCCCTCAATATCACCTTTGCCTCCCTTAGTCATTTAGGCATATATATACATATATACCTCGACGTCGGCTATGTTAAGAAAACCCTAAAAAACGGTAGCCCCCTCTCCAATCTATGCCTGAAAGGATCGTTAAAAGGGTTCAAGCATCCCCTGAAGGCCTATTCATCTACATTCCGAGCGAAACTAGGAATAGGTATGAGGTCGACGTCGGCGACGCGATACGCTGTACGCTCATACGTTTAATTAGCCGTAGGGGGGATCGTGTAGAGGTTAATCGTAGCCTTATACTCGAGGTACGCGGCTATTGGAACGAACTCCACCTCCCTCAAGAAGCCCTAAACGGGTTAAACGTAGAAGCCGGCGACTACGTAGAATTAGTACTGGAAGAAGTAATTAGGGGTGGTGGGAGGGTTAGGATTTACGGGGGTAGGTTCGTTGAGGGTGAAAGGGACTTATGAAGGTTGATGGATTCCCTCTAGCCTCCTTTAAAGTAGGTTAGTACTTTTTCGGCGAATAGCTGCATGGTTTCCTTTAATACCTTCGGCGATACTTGGAAGTTTATTACGAAGTGCTTACATCCGGCTTTAACGTACCTATCAAGCTTCTCAATAGCGTCCTCCGGAGCTCCATATATGAAGGGCGCTTTATCAACCACTTCATCCGGTATTTCCTTAGCCTTATTTAGCCACGCCTCACCATGCTCCGGGAACACTAGCTTAAAGGTCATCTCAAACTCGTAGGTAGGAGGCTTAACCCCTATCTTTTCAAGTATCCTAGGCCTAGTTAATAGTAGCATTTTAGCCGGTAGTAGTATTGACTTCCTCGCCTCCTCACGGTTTTTAGATACGACGACGTACATGAAGTGGGCGGGGTCTATGGCTTCGGGGTCCCTACCAAGCCCTTTAGCTAAACTCTTTATCCTCTCTAAGCCGGCCTTATACTCGTCGGGTAGGAGGTTGGCCGGTAGCCATCCATCACCGTATTTAGCCACTAGCTCCATGGTTCTAGGCGAGCTAGCAGCCACGTAGATAGGGATATGGGGCTTCTGGACGGGTTTAGGCTGGAGGAACGCCTTTCTAAGCTTATAGTATTTACCGTCAAAATCTACGAAGTCCTGGGTCCATAGCCTCCTTACGATTTGAAGCGCCTCCTCGGTCCTTGAAACAGGCTTATCGTACGCTATCCCGTAGGGTACGAGGTTCATCGCTTCACCGATCCCTACGCCTAGGATCGCCCTACCGCCGCTTATAATATCGCAGGTTGTAGCCTTCTGAGCTAAAACGGCGGGATGATACCTATAGGTATCGCTTACACCGGTAGCTAGCTTTATCCTCGAGGTTTTAAGGGCTAAGGCGCATAGCGTACCCCATGCTTCCAGCGCGTCCCAACGTCGAACCCCGGTGGCGACAATATGATCGGGCATCCAGTAGGAATCGAAGCCTAGTTTTTCGGCTAGAACGGTCGCTTCACCTATTACCTCCCATGGGTAGTTTGGCCCTTCAACGCCAAACCTAACAACCATAAAGACCAGCTATGGGAAACCGCGCGCCTAGTAATTAAGAATAACCTACAAAAAATATATTATTGAAGGAGGCCTCCTAACCGCCCTTAAAAGTAGGCTTCCTCTTCTCGAGGAAGGCTCTAACCCCTTCAGCGAAATCCTCGGTAGAACTACAAAGCGAGAAAAGCTCCGTTTCATAAGCCAACCCAGCCGATAGGTTAAGCTCCACGCTCTTATTTACGGCCTCCTTCACCATCCTTAAGGCTATCGGGCTCTTCTCGGCCAGCCTTCTAGCTAAGTCTTTAACCTCCTCCTCAAGCCTTCCACGCTGAACAACCTTATTCACTATTCCAAGCCTTTCAGCCTCCTTAGCGTCTATCATGTCGCCGGTAAACATAAGTTCCTTCGCCTTCTTAAGGCCTACAACCCTCGGAAGCTGCTGCGTTCCACCACCACCGGGTATAGCGCCTATATTAATCTCAGGCTGCCCGAAACGTGCATCCTCGGAAGCGATAGCTAAATCGCAGGCTAAAACAAGTTCACAGCCAGCGCCAAGCGCATAGCCGTTAACAGCCGCTATAACCGGCTTCCCGATCCCCATTATCGTGTTAAGTATCTTCTCCCGAAAGCCCTCAGTAAACATCCTCCTCTCGATCGGCGTAGCCTCCTTAAACGCTGAAACCTCAATACCGGCGCAGAAGGCTTTTTCTCCAGCGCCAGTTAATACGATTACCCTTATATCCCGATCCCGGTCGGCGTCAAGTAGCGCTCGATGGATCTCCTCAACAACCTCCTGATTTAACACGTTAAGTATCCTAGGCCTATTAATAACTATCCTAGCTATACCTTCAGCCTTCTCGTAGATCACGTGCTTATAGCTCATAGCCGCCGCCCAATCCTTAAATAGTAAGGATTACACAGGCTTAAATACCGTAAGGATTAAGTACGCCTTACCTTCACTGGGAAAAATCCATGGAAAACCCTAAAACTAAATCAAGCTAAAAGTAGCAATCCTCCGGTTTTACTAATGCTTCCCAATTAGGTTTTAACCGCTCCTTCCAAGCTTTTTACTATTCAGCTTTAATTCATGCATCTGCCTGTTGAGGTTTGTTCGTTTAAGTCCTACCGGATATTCTACCTTTAGTTAAACCGTACGGCCATCATAACCCTTCCAAGAGTATGGTTAAGCATTAAGGCTTAGCTATCCCCAGTACGATCGGTTTCCTCCCTGTAGAGGGGGATTAGCGATACGCGAGCTTCGTGGCTTAATTACGTACCCCTCATTAATCCTACGTTAAACGCCTCACGTTAACTCATGTGGAGTTAATGTAGGGCTAGGAATTAAGCCGCAAAGCAAGGGTTGCGAAAACGAAGGCTTCTAGAGATAGCTTCATAGATTTCATTAGAAGGTTGGAGGGAGAGGGCAAGGGTTTCAATAGCCTTAGTTGTCTTCAGCGGGCTTAGACCGTAAAGCTTTTCGAGAATGAGCTTAAGAAGCTAAGAGGGGGCAAGCATAATCCTCAAAGGATAGTGCATGAAGACGCGCTGGAAAGTTACTTAGCGGAAGGGTTGGCGGTTCGTTAGCGTACTACCTTCGCAGAGAATATTGATAAGGAAGGAGTAGTTTAAAAGTTTCGGGTGAGGGCTTCCTAATGATGGCGTGTTTTCCTCGGATCGAATTTCTTGCAATTTATAGAAAGAAAAAAACACATTCTCTGGATATATGCAGAGAATAAAACAAGATAAATGGTTTATAGCGGTTGGTGTAAGAAAATAAGGACCTCTTCCCCGATTTCAGACTTTTAGGTTGATATCTGAGTGATAGGATGGACGATAGCTATTTTTTAGGTTTCTTAGCTACGGTTTCTTTAGTTTTGCTTTGACTCCTAGCGCTGCAAGATATCTCTTCGCGTCATCAGTACACGAATATTCAGAATATCCTTCTTTAGATCTCTTTACGTACCGATTAATTACTAATCCTGCATCTTTTAGTACTCCTAAATGATAAGCAAGTTTATTTGAAGGAATATCAATGTATTCTTGAATTTCACTAGGTTTTATGGGTCCCTCTCGAAATATTAAGTATAACAAGGTCAGCCTTATATCATGGGAAAGCGCCCTTAGTTGTAAGGATTTTTTTGGGTCTAATAGGATCTTCTCAACTCTCACGCTACTCACCAATTTAGAGCAAAAATATTAGTTTTTTCTATATATAAAGTTTTTGACTAACTCAATATTATTTGAGTTGACGGCGGAAAAACACCTTGGCATCGAGATACTGATTTAATTCAAATTTTATAGCCTCGAATAAATCCTCATCCTTTTCATAAACATGAAGTTGATACCTTGAAATTCGTACGAACTCCCTAACAGGTCCTTCGGAAATATAACTTCTTGAAGTAAACAATCGCAATGGGTGGAATACCCTCAATTTCCGAAATATTATCGGGTCCGTATAGAAGTCGGAGAGCTCAGCGATGGATCCTGGCCCTGTAAGCAATATGATCACCAAATCAGTTTCCTTGCTTCGTGAGTAATAAAACTCCTTTTCACGTAGATTACTAAAGCCATCAGGTAAATCCTCTGGAAGGTATGCTTTTATTCCTTCGTTTTGGATTGTATCTCTAACCTTTTTACGAAGCTCGTAACCTTCAGGATCCCCTTTTCCAGGTCCGAGAACAAGAATCTTCATCTTCTTCTTTATGTTTTCACGTATCCTTTTCCGAACATTCTGAGCTTCTTTCCAATCTTTTTCATAAGGTCTAAATTTTTCCTTTAGCTTGGTTCTTCATTCTTCTCCAAGTCAGAAATTAACCTAATATATGCAGATAGGGGGATTGGATCGAGAATTGTATACTTGCTTTTGCAGCCGGGGCATTCAACTTCTGATTTACCGCCACCTGCCTCAATCTCTGCATCAAACTTACGCTCGCAAATGCTGCAAAAAACCGTTAGCTTTAGCCTTTTGAGCATTACGAGGCTCATAGGCATCGCCCTGAATAGCGTGGAATAGTTTATGTAAGCTGAATTTCTCTAAACCATTTAATCCTTTCTTAACTATGTTTTTTGTACAGGGTTTCGTGAGCTTTCTGATGAGGAATAGGCTTTAATTAAGCCTTTTCTACCTTTAAGGGCTAAGACCGGTAGATCCAGATTCGATGATAGGCTACGGTAGACGTTAAGCCGTTGAAACAGCCTTCTCAACATTTAAACGACAGTATGGAGAATACTGCAAAAACATGGAAAGCATAAAGAACTAGAAGCCAAAGCATACATATATAACAATGAACCTATAAAGCAAAATTAAGAAAGAAACATAAAATTAGAGACCTAGACAATAAAGAATTAAGCTACAAAGCTGTACGCGATGTATTCCCTACTTTTCCGGTTATAGGCTTCGCTAAATATATTTACGGCTGCCTTAACGCCTAAATATGTCTAAAGTCCTCGATCTTTAAGGGGTGGAGGCTGTTGAGCGCTGGATTTGAGAGGTTTGGGAGGGTTAGCTATACTTCGGAGTCTAAGGCCGCTGAGTTCATTAGGTTTTTAGAGCAGGGTAGGGTGGCGGCTACTAAGTGTAGGAAGTGCGGTAGGCTTTACTTCCCGCCTAGGGTTGATTGTGCTGATTGCCTCTCGAGCGATGTGGAGTGGGTACCTTTAAGCGGTAAATGTAGGCTCTTAACCTATACGACTGTTTACTTCGCGCCTACTGGCTTTGAAAGTGACCTACCCTATACGTTGGCGTTAGCTGAATGCGAGGAAGGTGTTAAGGTGTTCGCTAGGGTAAGTAAGGAGGTTAAGGAGGAGCTTAAAATAGGCATGGAGCTTAGGCTAAGCCCGATCCGTTTGCCCGACGGGAGGCTAATGTATGAGTACCGGAAGCCTTGAAGCCTTCCCCTTTTTTAAGCTAAGGTTTTTAAGGGTTTTAACGCCTTAATTCTAGGACGAACCAGTACCTACCGAATAAATCTATAAACCTCGCCCAACGCTTAACGAAGTCCCTTATGCTAATTATGCCTACGAGGTTGCCGCTACTATCGGTAACGGCGAGCCTCCTAATTCCGTGGTCCATCATGATGTCTAGGGCCGACGTAACCGGTAGTTCGGGGCTTACGGTTAATACCGGTTTCGACATTACCTCTTCAACCTTGGTTTGAAGGGTTAGGTCTTCAGCTACGACGCGTCTTACTAGGTCCCTTTCGGTGATAATGCCTACAGGTTTACCGTTAGTAACTACTATGAGCGCTCCTATATCGTGGTCGCGCATAATTCTAGCCGCCTCCCTAATCGTTGTACCTGTTTTAACCGTTACCACGTCCTTGGTCATGATGTCTTCCACCCGGGGTATCAAGCGGCTACACCCGCTAACTACTATTGATTGGAGGCTTAAACGTTTAGCTCATCGGCTTTTAAAAGAAAGGTTGGGGGCTACGTTAACTCTACGGCTATGGCCGTTCCGCCGCCGCTTCCATGGCATAGGGTTGCTATGCCGCGTTTTAACCCCTTCACTCTTAACGCGTTGATAAGCGTAATAACTATACGGGCGCCGCTAGCACCTATTGGATGGCCTAGTGCTATAGCTCCGCCGAATACGTTTATCTTATCGTAGGGGACGTTGAAGTCTCTATGGAATATTACGTTGGTGGAGGCGAAGGCCTCGTTAACCTCGAAGAGGTCGAAGCCGTTTATATCCATCCCGAGCTTGGAGAGTAGCTTCTTCGTAGCTGGCACCGGGGCTTCACTAAAGCGTTCAGGTTTAACGCCGGCCCATGAATAGCCGAGGATTTTAGCTATAGGCTTTAACCCGAGCTCCTTCGCTTTATCAGCGCTAGCTAGGACTAGGGCCGCGGCTCCATCGGATATTTGCGACGAATTACCCGCCGTTAGCTTCCCGTCGGGTTTGAAGGCTGGCCTTAGCTTAGCCAGTTTTTCGATGCTAGTATCTCGACGTATTCCTTCATCGTAGTCGAACTCCTCAACGCCCACCTTAACCGGTACGATTTCACGCTTAAAGTATCCTTTATCCGTTGCTTCGGCGGCCCTCATATGGCTTCGGTAGGCTACTTCGTCGAGCTCCTCCCTAGTTATACCCCTATCATTAATAACGTCGTCAGCCTCCTCGCCCATAACCCTTCCAACTATAGGATCGGTGAGGCCGTCGTAGTACATGGTGTCGACGAACTTCATCTCCCTACCGAGTAGGAATCGTATACCCCAGCGAACGGACGGGTCTACGGCTAGGTAGCTATGGCTCATACACTCCATGCCGCCGGCTACGGCTAGGTCGAAGTCGCCGGCCTTTATGCCTTGAGACGCGTTTATGATGGCCATCTGCGATGAGCTACAGACTAGATCAACTGTTACGCCATCGACTTCGAACGGCACTCCGGCCTTAATGGAGGCCTGCCTCGAAGTATCTTGACCGTGGCCGGCCCTTATAACGTGGCCCATGAAGACCATGCCTAAATCCTTAGGTTCAACGCCTGAACGCTCCAGCGCGGCCTTAATGGCTATGGCTCCTAGGTCTTGAGGTTTAAAGTCCTTTAGCTTACCCCCGAACCTACCGATTGGTGTTCTCGCCGCCCCAACGATCCATACTTCACGCATACCTTCCACCTTCATGCTTAAAGCCGTTACAAGGTAAACGGCGGGAATATAAAAAGGTTCATGGGGTAGGCCTAGGCGGAAGCATTATAGCTAACGATTTAAGTAGGCTTTAACCCTTAAGGTATGGTGCTATGGATGGGTGAAACGCTTCGAGGGGGTTTTAAGCTTATTAACTACGACGTCAAGGATGGGGTAGCTAGGATTACGTTGAATAGGCCGCCGCTAAACGTAATGAATACCGAGATGATTCAAGAGGTTAGAAACGCCCTAATCGAAGCCGGTAGGAGCGATAACGTAAAGCTAGTAGTTATTACGGGGTCCGGTAGGGCGTTCTCGGCGGGGGCAGACGTTAGGGATCATATGCCGGATAGGGTTGAAGCGTTTATGAAGGCCTTTAACGACCTCCTTATAACGATCCTCGATCTAGATAAGCCGGTTATAGCGGCCGTTAACGGCTACGCGTTAGGAGGGGGCTGCGAATTAGCGTTAGCCTGCGATCTAGTGATAGCTACGTCTAACGCTCAGATAGGTCAACCCGAGGTTAACGTAGGCGTTTACCCTCCTTTAGCCGTAGTATTAATGCCGAAGCTACTCGGCTGGTTTAAGGCTTTTGAACTCGTAACGATCGGGGATCCGATTAGCGGTGAGGAAGCTGCGCGTATAGGTTTGGTTAATAAGGCGGTTCCGGCGGAAAAGCTTGAAGAAGAGGTTGTTAGGCTAACATCTAAGCTACTCGAGAAAAGCCCGATGGTTTTAAAGCTGACTAAGAAGGCGTTAAAGGCGGCTGGCGGTATTGAGGAGGTTAAAGCGCTTCTACGGAAGGCTACCGATATCTATATGAATGAGCTCATGAAGACCGAGGACGCCGTTGAAGGCTTAAAGGCCTTCCTAGAGAAGAGGAAGCCGGTATGGAAGGGGAGGTAGGCCCTTCCAACCCTTTTGTTAAAGCCTGCTACTTCATCGCTTTTCTAGCTGCTTCAACCCCGGTTCCAAGCTCCAGCTTATAGCCTAGTTTAAGCAGCGTTTTCTCAAGCGCTTCAACGGTTCTAATAATGTCCTGCTCGGAGACAATACCCATACTCCCTATACGGAAGGTTGAGCCTCTAAGCTTCCCCATGCCGCCGGCTATGTGTACGTTATGTTCTTCGCGCATCACCTTAATCACGTCGCGATCACTTATTCCAGGCGGGTTCTTAATGGCTATTACGGTGTTGGATCTAGCATTAGCTTCGGCGAGGGCTTCTAGGCCTAAGGCTTCAGCGGCTGCATATAGTCCTCTAGCGCATCTAGCGTGCCTCTTAAACCTCTCCTCTAAGCCTTCCTCTCTAACCATCTTTAACGCTTCGTCGAGGGCGAAGAGTAGTGGTACGGCTGGAGTGTAGGGTGTTTCATACCTTTCATCGTGGAACCTTTTATACGCGAGTAGGTCGAAGTAGAAGGTCTTAGGCCTCTTCCTCCTCTTTAAAGCCTCCCAAGCCTTATCGCTAACGGAGATCATGGATAAGCCGGGTGGACAGGCTAAACATTTTTGAGAGCCAGTTATGCATATATCGATCCCCCATTTATCCACGGGTAGTTGTTCGCCGCCTAGTATTGATATGGCGTCGACGACCATGAGGGCGTTAGCCTCAGCAGCCACCTTAGCTATGGATTCAAGCTCCCTACTAGTAACGCCCGTCGAAGTTTCATTATATACGACGCCTACTAGCTTTACGTTCTTCTCGCGTTCCACCGCCTCCTTTACGAGTTCGGCTTTAACCGGTTTACCCCAATCGATAGGTATCTCTACGAGTTGGCCCCCGGCAGCCTTAACGGCCTCCCCCATCCTCCTAGCGAACTCGCCGTTAACCGCTACTATGGCTTTATCCCCGTCATCCATTAGGTTGAATATTGCGCATTCAACACCCCCGGTCCCTGAACAGGTTAGGGGGAAAACGTAGCCCTCGGTTTGGAAAACGTACCTTAACCCTTCGAAGATGCTTCTATATAGCTCTCTAAACTCGGGGCCCCTATGGTTTATGACGGGCCTACTTAAAGCCTTAAGAACCCTTTCAGGGACGTTGGTTGGCCCTGGAAGCATGAGTAACGGGGTCAAGTAAAAACCTCCATGCTTAAAGGTCATGGGGCCTTTTAAACTTAGTGGGTTCATAGCCTTAAAGCGGCGGATGAAAGTAGGTGCATACGCCTATGGAGGGGTTTTAGCTTAAGCAAAATCCGATGATTAGCGAAGCTAGTCCGCGCTTTAAGTATCGCTTAACGGTACGTTAACCATGGACGCTGATGCCGCTTAATAGCTAAAGCGTGGTTAAAGCAATCTAAATCCATTGATCAGAAGGTTAAATAATCTTACGATAGTTTACTCTAGAAACCCTTTTACTTACCCTTATACGTTGGTTTCCTTTTCTCTAGAAAGGCCTTTAAGCCCTCCTTAGCGTCCTCAGTGGTGAAGAGGAGCCCGAAAAGCCTTGCCTCGTAGTCAAGTCCATCTTTAAGTGACGTTTCTAAGCTCTTATTGATGGCAGCCTTAGCCATCCTTAGGCCGATCGGGGTTTTCTCGGCGAGCTTCTTAGCTAGTGCCTCGGCCTCCTCCATGAGCTTTTCACGTGGAACAACCTTATTCACTATTCCAAGCTTTTCCGCTTCCTTAGCGTCTATTACGTCTCCAGTGAGTATAAGCTCCTTCGCCTTCTTTACACCTACTAACCTAGTAAGCCTCTGGGTACCACCCCAACCTGGTATTATGCCTACGTTAATTTCGGGTTGCCCGAAACGTGCATTCTCGGATGCGATAACTAGGTCGCAGGCTAACGCTAATTCACAGCCTCCTCCTAACGCGTAACCGTTAACCGCCGCTATAACGGGTTTATCTAACTCTTCAATCATCCTTAAGACTGACTGTCCTAACTGGGAGAAGGTTAAAGCTTCGAGGGGTGTACAGTTCGACATCCACTTAATATCAGCTCCCGCTGAAAAAGCTTTTTCACCTGACCCTGTTATTATGAGGACCCTTACATCGTTACTTCCAGCGGCGTCCTCCAAGGCCCTTTTAATCTCGTGGATGACTTCAGGGTTAAGCGCGTTTAACGCTTGAGGCCTATTAATGGTGATCTTGGCTATCCCATCCCGCTTATCATAGATTATGCTGGTAAACTCCACGTTTAACACCGTGCTAATAGGAAGGCTTGAAGATAAAAGCCTTTCCCCGCTCTAAAACGCGGGTTGAAGCGTTAAACCAGCCTACTATACCAAGTTTGATGCTTGGAGGTAGGTTTTAATCCGCTTTTCTTTTATCCTTCACCTTTCCTCGGTTGTTGCTTTGGCCTTTTTAAGCGTTTGTCGTCGCTTAGTACTACCTTCTCCAGGCTTAAGTCGGCCTTACTCAACTCGTTTAAGGGAGTAGCGCTTCACGTGTGCGGGGCCTCGTTCTTCACCCTATTTCCCACTCTTCCTCGGCTAACATGTCGCATATGCACTCCGCGCATAGGCCCATCCCTTCCCTTACGAGCTTAATGGTGAATAGTTCTCCATACTCCCTTTCCATACCCATAAAGATTGTTTCCTTCAAAGTCTGTAAAGTTAAGCCTGGATCGTTCAAGTAGAATGGATTAACCTTTAGGTTAAATTCTGAATCGTAGAAAACGGTTTCCTTGCTTAGCTTAGGAATTATCTTCTTCCATTAGCCTTCAACATCAAATATCCTTAAGCATAATCCTTCATTCTCAGAGTTTATCGCGAGGTTCGTGGCTGCCCTAGTCTTACCTGTTCCAGTAACGCCATAAAAAGCAAAGTGGAATCCGAAGTATGGGTTTATTGGCAGGAGTAATGGAAATTTTTCATCTTCGATTTCTCCTAAGTAAACTCCATCCTCAATAGTTAAAGGATTTGAAGAGCCTCCTCCAATTAGAGGAGAGCGGCAATAAGAGCAGAAAAATCCCTCTAAGCTTATTCTCCCACAGTTCATGCAGAGAACGTAAGCCATAGGGAGGATAAGTTGAACATAAGTGATAAAGTTAATCGATGTGTGAATTTTTCCGTAAATCCTTTTCCGCCTATGAGGATTTAAGTACGTGTGTTGAATTATAGTTTGGTGGTCTGAGATGTCTAGGGCGACTAAGGATTTTGAGTGGTTAAACGCTCACTATTCTGAGCTACAGGAGAAGTATCCCGGCATGTATGTAGCTGTTAAGGATGGTAGGGTTGTAGCTTATGGCAAAGAGTTTGGGAAGGTTTACGATGAAGCTATGGAGAAGACCGGCGGGGAATTTATGATAGATTACATTCTATCTGGTGAACCATTTGTCCTTAAGGCTGAGCTACAGGATAACAGAAGCTAGCTTTAGAAGAGAGGTAATAAACTCCGTAAGAAGGGTCTATGGTTTAGAGATAGGGAAAGGCTATATCTATAGGATATTAGTTTTACTTAAGTCTAAAGGGTTTTGGATAGGTCCATTCCCAATGGTTTATGATACGGGCGCCGTCGTTTCGCTGCTACCCTTCAGATTCTTTGAAGTGCTTCACATAGAGAAGTTTGCCCCTGTTAAGCTGACAGGTATTTCTCCTGAAATGGAAACCTCAGCCAGGCTCGTAAGGGCTTTCTTAAAGTTCATAGATGTAAAAGGTTTAGAATCACCTGAGATAGAGGCTTGGATAGCTATAGCTGAGAGGGAAGACGTGCCTTTAATAATAGGACTAAAGAGCATTGCGGAAACCCACGATTTCATAGTTAACTTTAGAAACAAAACCTTCACCTTAGATTTCTATTAAAATAAAATTCGTAATTATGCTTTGTGGCTTACTGCCCTGTTAACGATTAAGGGTAAGGCTGGCGTACCGAACCGTTATGTTGACGTCTTTTGTGGTCGCATCCCAAGAGGGATTTTGGCTGAGTATTATACGGACTTCAGCCTCGAAAGGCTTAAGGAGGCCTATGATAAGGCAAACCTCAAAGTGTTGAGTTGAGGTGTACGTTATGACCTATAAATTGACGAAGTTGCGTGAATTGCTAAGCGAAGTGGAGAAATGTCTTAAGTGTTATGAAGAATTCGATAAATATCCCGACGAGGACAGGGTTAGGATCAGGAAGTGGTATCATAAGGACCCCTAGTTCTTTCCACCCCACGAAGAGACGGGGATTAAGGGGTTCCTTGGAACCGGGGATGTATGCTTCATTTGTCAAAGGCCTAGTACGAGGGGTGACGAAGCACCAGACAAGTTTACACTTCGGTTTTACGAGTTGTTGAGAAGGAGCGGGTTTGAAGGCGCCCACATAACGGATATCGTCAAATGTAGAGGTTTGGCTGGGAAACTTCTAAAGTATATGGTTAAAAACTGCTTCTCCTGAAGGAGATAAGCATCTTAAAGCCAAAGTTGATAGTGGCGGTGGTAAAAAGGCTTACGAGATATTGGCTAAAAGAAGCTTTGTGGCTTAATTATTGTTGTGTGTTTGCTTCTTTGTTTTGGTGTTAGGTTTATGTTTATAGGTTTATGATTGTGTTGTATATGTATGCTTTTATTGTTAGCTCTTTAGCTATGTTTGTTAGCTCCTTAGCCATGTAGTAATCGCCGAAGACACGCTTGAATGTTGAGAAGGCTGTTTCAACCGCCCAGCGTCTACTGTAGCCCATCATCCCCGCCCATCCTTCATTTCCCATCCTTCTGATAAGCTTAACCATCCTACGTCTTTCCGGGGGACCTCTATCATCTCTAGCGTTACGTTTAGGCTTTATGACGGGTTTTACACCCATACCTCTAAGAAGCTTGTAGGCTTTAGAGTTATCGTAGGCTCCATCCATAACGGCTTTAGAAATCCTCCTAAGCTTAGAGGCATCCTTGATTAATGCCGCTTCTGAGTCGTGAACGTCGTCGGTTGTTACCTCCATAGCTAAAACCTCCTTAGTCTTAACGTCCACTGCGAAGTGGATCTTGATGTAGCGCTTCCCATGCATACGCGTAACCCATCCACCAGACTTATGAACGCTAACACCGCTCGAGTCAACAGCTAATGGGGCCTCTTGAACCCCTCAGTGAATCACATAAAGATGGGTTAAGCCTTAATATACGCCTCCTAACCCATGAGTAATCAACTGATGGAAGCTTATGGATAAGTCTATTCAAAGCCCTAGTGAAGCCTTCAAGCTGCCTATAAGGCATTGAGAAGAGATAACGCACAACCATAAGGAACTCAACATACCTAACGGTAATCTTAAAGGGTCGGCCAACCTTACCAACGTTCAAACCCGTAAGCTCAGCGTCATAGCCCTCAAGAAAGTCCAAGCCAAGTAGAAGCTCACCACGCCTAATAAGCCTCTCATCAACAACAGACCAATACACAGATTAAAGCAAGACGTAAGAAGCTTAAAGAATTAAGCCACAAAGTGCTTTGTGGCTTAATTCCTAACCCTACATCAACTCCACATAAGTTAACGTGAGGTGTTTAGTGTAGGATTAATGAGGGGTACGTAATTAAGCCACAAAGCTTAAAATTTTAAAAGGGCTTGGGAAATGAAAACTCCCTATTTTGCCTTTCGGGGTTCTTCTTTAGATAACGTTATAAAGAAGCTACCATTTCTCTACCGCTATTTGACTTTATGGATATTTTTGGCTATCTTAGTGGGAGTGATTAGCGGTTATTTTCTACCTCAAATTTCTGAGTTTTGGAATCAGTTTCAAATAGGGACCACGAACATTCCTATCGCGATCGGGCTCATTTTGATGATGTATCCACCCTTAGCAAAGGTAAAATATGAAGAAATTGGGAGGATATTTCAAAACAAAAAAAGTTTCTTTTCTCTCTGCTTCAGAACTGGCTCGTCGGCCCCGTGGTTATGTTTATCCTTGCAGTACTTCTTTTAAGAAGTTATCCGGAATACATGGTAGGAGTGATTATCGTCGGTCTTGCTCGCTGCATTGCTATGGTGATTGTCTGGAATGAACTTGCAGAAGGCGACAGAGAACTTGCGGCAGGGCTTGTGGCGTTTAATGCGATCTTTCAGGTTCTCTTCTACACAGTATACATATACATTTTTGTAACATTTGCCCTCAGTAAACTCGGCCTTGGGCAAGGTTTGAACGTGAACGTCTCTATATGGGAGACGGCAGAGACGGTTTTTACCTACCTTGGCATTCCGTTTCTGGGGGGCATTGGTACGCGATTTTCTCTGATTAAGTCCAGAGGCAAAGAGTGGTATGAAAATAGTTTCATTCCTAAAATTAGTCCAATCACCTTAATTGCTCTACTATTCACCATTGTGAATATGTTTTCCCTGAAAGGGGACGTGGCAACTTAAAACTTCCACCTCAACGCAAGCCTGCTTCAAAATTACATTGCTCAGGTTGACTAGTCAACATTATGTTAAGAGTTTTAACGTAAGCTCTGCGTTAAGTTGCCACGTCCCACTAAACATAAAGAAAACAGATAAAACCTACAACTTAAGTCTTAAGTTGCCACGTCCAGAAGTCCTTCACAGAGTGCACAAAATAAATTTAGAAAAATGTTCAGTCTTTAATTTTACTCGGTGTGCAGTTTTTATTAGAAGGTAAAATTAAAATACCTAAAGAATTAAGCGTTATTTGGTGATATAATGTTCAAATATTTGCTTAGAATCTTACGTCGGTATAATCAACCTATTTCTCGCTTAGAGAATTTTATAGTTACAAAACCTCTTACAATTGGACCCCCTTCTGTATATGCTAGTAGGAGTATTTTAAGAAGGATCGAACCTGAACTTAATGAGCCCTGAAGAGAGGAGGGCATTTTTGGAAGAGCGCGCGAAGGTGTAACAAAAGTTTAAAGAGGCAGCTGATGGTATTGCAGGAGGAAAATTTGCAAAATAAGCAACTTCCATTAATTCAAAAATTTCTTACGCTATGGATATTTCTTGCAATGGTTTTTGGAGTAGGACTTGGTTATTTTTTTCCTGAAAGTTCAAGCTTTATATCCCAATTTCAGATAGGAACCACATCTATTCCAATTGCAATTGGACTTATCCTTATGATGTATCCGCCTTTAGCTAAAGTGAGGTATGAAGAAATAGGGAAAGTATTTAGAGATTGGAAAGCTCTTTTGGTATCACTAGTTCAAAATTGGATTATAGGTCCTTTCCTAATGTTTGCTTTGGCAGTCCTTTTCCTTAATTCATATCCTGAATATATGGTTGGTTTAATTTTAATAGGACTTGCTCGGTGTATTGCTATGGTAATTGTATGGAATGACCTTGCTGGTGGAGACCGTGAATATGTAGCCGCTCTTGTTGCATTCAACTCGATTTTTCAAATACTGTTTTATGCTATCTATGCCCACCTCTTTATTTTCCTCTTACCAGAGCTAATCGGTCTTACAGGCGTTTCAGTAAGAATATCAACATGGGAGATAGCAAAAAGTGTGCTTATATATCTAGGAATACCATTCTTTAGTGGTATACTTACAAGGTTCTCATTGATAAGACTAAAAGGCAGTTCCTGGTATGAGAATGTTTTCATTCCATATATAAGTCCCATAACTCTGATTGCTTTACTCTTTACTGTTGTAATAATGTTTTCGCTTAAGGGCGAATATATCATAAATATACCTATTGATGTTATAAGAATAGCTATACCTCTTCTCCTTTACTTTGTCTTCATGTTCCTTGTCTCCTTCTATATGTGTATGAAAGTAGGAGAAGACTATCCTGTTACTGCAAGCATTGCTTTTACAGCAGCAAGTAATAATTTTGAGCTTGCAATAGCAGTAGCAGTAGCAGTTTTTGGTATAGCCTCAAGACAAGCTTTTGCAGCAGTAGTAGGGCCTTTAATAGAGGTTCCAGCCTTAATTAATCTAGTAAATGTTGCTCTTTATTTACGCAGACATTATTTTACTGGACGTGGCAACTTAAAACTTCCACCTCAACGCAAGCCTGCTTCAAAATTACATTGCTCAGGTTGACTAGTCAACATTATGTTAAGAGTTTTAACGTAAGCTCTGCGTTAAGTTGCCACGTCCCTGAAAGGAGAATATATCGTAAAACTGCCGTTAGACGTGGTTCGGGTAGCTGTTCCCTTGGTTCTTTATTTTCTTTTAATGTGGTTTGGGACATTTTTTGTCGCGGTAAAAATGAAAGCACCCTATCCTCAAACAACAGCAATTTCATTTACCGCCGCCAGCAATGATTTTGAGTTGGCAATCGCAGTTACAATCGCCATTTTTGGAATCAATTCCGGAACCGCCTTTGCAGCAGTGATTGGCCCACTAGTAGAAGTACCTGTGCTTATTGGACTTGTAAATGTGGCGTTATTGTTTAAAAAGAAATTTTTCAGCTTTGTGGCTTAATTCTTTAAGTTTCTTATGTGTTGCTTTAATCTATGTATTAGTTGTTAATAGCTTTGTGGCTTAATTATGTACCCCTCATTAATCCTACATTAAGCACCTCACGTTAACTCATGTGGAGTTGATGTAAGGTTAGGAATTAAGCCACAAAGCATTGTTAATGGGAGGCTTATTAGGCGTAGTAAGTTAACTCGGGTGGTCTTCACGGGTTACGCGCAGTTCGAAGGCGAAATCCTTAAGCTCGGAGGGTGGTGAAGCGCGTTGGCTATTCGATGAACATGGGGTTAACGGCTTAATTTCAGAACCGATGTTTTCAACGCGGTTTCCACTAGAAACTACGTAACCTTAATAGGGTTAACACATAGTTAATAATGGAAGTGTTAGAAGGCTTCAAGGCCTAGTGATTAAGCTTTTAGCGGTTAAAGCCTCTAGAACGGTTAACTCCACCCTGCTTAACCCCTCCCCCGTTTCAACCACCCCTTCTGCCTCCAACGCTTAACGCTGGAAAAAGGTTTAAGGGATATCACTTAACGACTTTGCAGAACTCGTTAAATCTAAGGTATTCTTTGGCGTTGATATCGAACCTGTTAAGATCCGCGACTTTATGATGTTTCCTGAGCTCGTCTTCTGGTAGAAGTTCTTTCATCCCGTTTACGACGTCGGGATGGAATATTATGGAGCCGCTGTCGATGGCTGAAAGCAGGTTCGACGTGATGAATGCTCCTACACCTTTCAAATCCATAACGTGCTGAAGTCTTTGCTCCAGCGGGCTCTTACCTAGGAATAGGTCAAGTAGCCTCAACTTAAGCTCATTGAAGTCGTTTTCGTTGATTATCTTATCCACCGCCTTCTCCTCAAGCCTCGGCTCGTAAAACCGGTAACCGAGTAGCAGTTCCTTGAGCTGCTTTTTGTCCATGCTGGGAAGCTCGTTTATCAAAACAGGTTTAAGGCTAGCTCGGGCTTAACGAGCCTCGAATCTAACTGATTAAGTTTTAAGGTAGTGGTAGGGGCTAGAGCCTCACGTTAAAACTGGCGTAATAATCTCGGGCCTCCCGGTTGAACTGGTGGACTTAGCCTACTTGAAGCTTAGAAGCGTAACTTGCCTACCTCCACTCCTATAGCTTGAGGCAGCCTCGAAGACTTCGTCTAAGCTACTGAAACGTAGGTTTAATAGCCTTTCAAAGTTCCAGCCTGTACATTTTAAGGCCGAGATGACCGAAGCCGCTAGGGCTGATTTTACCGGGTCGCCGGTAATCCTATAGGCCGCTATGAAGGCTCCGCACCAAGTATCGCCGGCTCCGGTCGTATCTACGGGTTTTTTAACTATACCTGTTAGGGCTGGAACCATGAATATTTCATCGCCCTCGCGGATTAAAGCTCCTACGTCTCCTATGGTCACTACGACCATGGGTGCTTCAATAAGCCTTATCGCCGCGGTTAAGGGTTTAGGGCCAACTAGTAGCTTTAGTTCATGTTCGCTTAGTATCGATATATCGGCCTCTTTAAAGGCCTGCTTTAACTCCCTCCTATTCCTAGGGTCCTTCTCTAGGTAGTTGAAGCAGGTGTTAATGGATATTAGCGTTTTCGGGTTTTTACCCTTTAAGGCTTTAACCATCCTCCTTACTTTAGCAGGGGTCATGGGGGCTAAATGCACGATACCGGCCTTATCTAGGGGTGGTTTAAGGACTTCTTTAACGGTGAGTTTTAACCCGGCGTTTATAGCTGATAGCTTATAGTACGCGTTCCAGTTCTCGTCGTACTCTATCCTAAACCTAGTGGAAGGGAGGTTAACGATCTTAACGCCGTATGGAGGGAAATTCCTATAGATTAAGTCCTTATAGGGGTAGTCTAGGCCTATGGCGGTCACCATGGCTACGCGGCTATAAAGCGTTTTAGCCGCTATCGAAGCGTAAAGCGCGGCCCCCCCGGGCTGCGTCCTAGTACCATTCAAGTTTTTAATAGTATCTATTGAAGTATGGCCGACGAAAACTAGGTCGGATTGCAGCATTAACTACACCGGCCTCGCTTATTCAGCCTCATTTAAAGCCGTTATGCCTTTTTAACACCTATACTTAGCTACGTCTTAAAGTAAGCGCTTACTTTAAGACGTAGCTCCACGGATAGTAGTACGGGGTTTCGCTATCCTTGGATGAAGTAGACCTACGGATAATTAAGGCCTTAGAACGTAACGCTAGAACCCCCTATACGGAGATAGCTAAGGAGTTAGGGTTAACTGAGGGTGCTGTTAGGAAGAGGGTTGAGAGGCTGGTTAAGACCGGTGTTATAAAGGGTTTTACTATTGAAACCGGGGCGGTTGAAGCTATTACTTTAGTAGCGGTTGATCCTTCAACGCTTAGTGGGAACGCTATAAGCTCCATCTCTAAGCTGGAGGGGGTTCGAAGGGTTTACGAGGTAACGGGTGATTTTGACGTGGTTGTTTTAATTTCAACGGGTAGCGTAGCGGCTATGAATAAATGCATAGATCAAATACGTAGTATTCCCGGCGTTAAGCTTACGAAGACCATGGTGGTTTTAAGATCGTATAGGTAAACTACCACCGTGAAGGTACGCGATACGTTAATCAGGTATAATTAACGGGTAGCTAGTTAGCTGCTTAACGGCGGTCGGTGTTTGTAGCCGTCCATTCGAGTTTATTATGCTTAGCGTCGTTATGGATGTCTTTTATCCGGTTTATTGCAGTTTACCGTTTGAAACTATGGAGCCCTTTTAGCTTACGTCTTAACGATCCGAGTACCGCTTAAACCAAGAAACCCTACATATGGAACGGTAAAGGGGCTTAGAGGGGCAGTAAAACCTTAACGAACGTTGGAAGGAAATAGCAAAACCAATGGATCGTTGCAAATACCGATTGGCGCGAAAAGCTTATATAGATCCTCGGACCGAGAAAGTCGGTCTTAGGTGGTACGAATGATTGACCGTGTAGGTTCGATAAACGTACCCGTTAAAGGCGTTATTGGGAGCACGCCGATGACGGCTCCCGAACCGAAGCCTAGATGTACTGAGTGTGATGCTGAAATCCCGATGCCTAACGACGTACTACCCGGGGAGGTTTTAAGCTGCCCTGATTGCGGTCAAGAGTACGAAGTAGGTATTATTGAGGGTAGGGTAAGGCTTAAGCCAGCTGAAAAGCTAAGGGAGGATTGGGGAGAGTAGGTTTAACCTAGCTTTTAAAGAGCTTTGTGGCTTAATTACGTACCCCTCATCAATCCTACGTTAAATACCTCACGTTAACTCATGTAGAGTTAATGTAAAGCTAGGAATTAAGCCACAAAGCATTTAAAGCGTAAGTAGCATTCTAGCGCTTAACGGGTTTAAGCTGGGGGATCCCTTGGTTAAAATAGTCGTAGATGAAAGCCTCTGTAAGGGTTGCGGTATATGCGTAGATTTATGCCCAGCGAAGGTATTGGAGCTTTCAAAGGATATAAGCGTTAAGGGCGTACATCTCCCAATACCTACCCGTAGCGATCGATGTACGAAGTGTCTCCTATGCGTTATGTACTGCCCCGACTTCGCTATCACCGTGGGAGGTTAACTAACGGGTGGTAGGGCCTTGAAGCTGGCCATGGTGATTGATCGGATACGCGTCGAGGAGAAGATGCTTTACCAAGCTGCGCGTGCTAGAGGCTTAAACCTATCCATGGTCGATTCGAAGGACCTTAGCTTCAACCTCATAGGCCAAAGCCTACCCGAGGAGCTTAAGGAGGTGGACGTCTTCATAGATAGGTGTGTAAGCCATTTTAGAGCTTTGCATGTATCGGCGATCCTTGAGGCTAAGGGGAAAACCGTTATAAATCCTTACGCTTGCGCGGCTATATGCGGTAATAAGCTTCTAACCACCCTAACCCTTAACCGGGCCGGGATACCTACGCCTAAAACCGTTGTAGCCTTTACTAGGGAGGCAGCCCTAAGAGCTATTGAGGAATACGGCTACCCGGTTATACTTAAACCCGTAGTCGGAAGTTGGGGTAGGCTAGTATCGCTAGTTAAGGATAGGGAGACGGCGGAGGCTATACTTGAGCATAGGGAGCATCTCTTCCCGCTTTACCAAGTATTCTACATACAGGAGTACGTTAAACGGCCCCCGCGCGACATTAGGTGCTTCGTGGTTGGCGACCAGGTCGTAGCGGCCATCTACAGGTACGCCCCCTCCTGGGATTGGAGGACGAACACGGCTCGAGGAGGTAAAGCCTTAAACTGCCCCGTAACCGATGAAATACGCGAACTGGGGTTAAGGGCTGCTAAGGCCGTGGGCGGCGTATTCCTAGGGGTTGACATGATGGAAGGCCCCGAAGGCCTACTGGTTCACGAGGTTAACAGCGTCGTGGAGTTTAGGAACAGCGTACCAGCAACAGGCGTAGACATACCGGGGTTAGCCGTGGAGTACATAGCTAAAACGGCGAAGTCTTAAGGTAAACGCTTTAAACAATGTTAAGCTGCTTCCCTCGGCTTAATTCTACTTAACCTCTAAACGCTTTAAGGTGTTAAGAGGGGCTTGAGGGTGGAACCTATTTAAGCCACCTAGCTTAAATACCGTCACTTGGTAACGCGCCTTGCTTGAACCATTGGTACTGGTGCTCTTCCTGGTTACCGTGGGCCTCATGATATGGGGCCCTATCGAGCGCGCCATCATCGGGGGGGTAGGCGTTACGGTCATGGTGCTCATCGGGGCAATAACCCCCCGTGAAGCCTTCGAGTTCGTCGACTGGAACATCCTCGCGATCTTGGTGGGCCTCTGGATCGTGAGCTCCTACCTAGTGAAAGCGAAAATGCCCGAGGCCCTAATCTCCCTGGTCCTTAAGCGCGTAAAGTCGTTGAAGGCCATAATCTTCGCCCTTATATTCAGCGCGGGGATGGTAACCATGTTCGTAGATAACGTGCTGGTAGTACTACTCTTCTGCCCCATCATGCTAACCATCTGCAAAACCGCGAAAATCGACCCCTTACTACCAACCGTTATGACCGGCCTCGCGGCGAACTTCATGGGCGTAGGCCTTCTACTGGGGGATATAACGCCGCAAATGCTCCACACCATAGCTGGGCTGGAGTTCACGGACTTCGTCTTCTTTAAAGGTAAGCCGAGTTCCTTTTTCGTACTGCTTTCAACCTTCTTAATAGTGTTGGCGATTTACTTCAAGAGGCTCGTGAAGCTTGAAGAGAAAGGGGATCTTCAACAGCTCCTCGCACCCGTCGTTAAGGGCTCGAACGAGAGTAGGGGGCTGTTAAAGGTATCAGTGCTTCTCTTCATAGCCATACTCGTGCTAATGAGCCTTAGAAAAGCCATCGGGGTCCCCCTCGGAGCCATAGCGTTCTCAGGAGCCCTCGTTACCGCCTGCGTTGTAGAGCTCTTAACCAAAGCGGGAAAGCTACGGGGGGCTCCATCCTTCGCCGACGTACTATCGGGGTTGGAGTGGCGAGCAGTACTCTACTACGCGTTCCTCTTCATACTCGTTGGAGGCGTGGGAAAAGCGGGCTACATTAAGGCTATAGCGGATACCCTTCAACCCTTCCTAACAAAAATTCAAGTAGGCCTCCCCCTCCTCTACTGGGTTTCAGCCTGCGTAGCGTCAATAGTGCAATTCGACGCCTACAACCTAGTAATGTTCAAGTCCTTAAAGGACCTCTCCCTAGTAGCCAACTACAACGTATGGCCCTACTACTGGTCCGTTGCGTGGGCTACCACCCTAGCCAGCGAGGCAACCATAGTAAGCGCGCCAGCCCTCTACGTAACCTGGACCCTTATAGAGAAGGAAGGGTACAAGGTTACGACGAAGGCTTTTCACTCCATAACCGTTAAGTTCGCCTTAATCACCCTACTAGTCAACTTCGCATTAACCTTCCTGCTCTTCGCCTTGTAAGCTTCGCTTAAACCTATTAAAGGCGTACTCCACGTTAATGCTTCCCCGAGCACGTTAATGTTAAAGCGGTTAACGCGTAAATCATATACGCGTCGCGAGGACTATTCCGTGAAAGAAGATAAGTTAACCGCCCAACGCTGGTATGAAAGCTCGATCAATGGGAAACCTAGAGATACTGAAGGAACTCTTCTCTCGCGTTTTATTTAGTGTTTGCATCCACTACGACTTACCCTTAAGGTACTACGAGCTATAAAAGGTGCAAGGCGGGTGATCTCCATGTACGTCAGAGCGTTAAAGGCTTTTCCACCTTAAACGTTAAAATTTGATGTTGAAGAGGAATTATGGAAGGACTAGATTAATGCCTCGCCTCAACGTTACGGTAATGGCGGTATTGCCGTTAATACTGAACATCTTAATAACGCCTACAATAATATATCCGCGGTTTCCTTAACGGAGTTCTTAAAGAGCCCTATCTACTACGTATACGCTTACGGGTTCATCCTTTGGCCCCTTTACCACGTTTTTCTGGCTTCTTTAGCGTATTGGCTTCTTAAAGTTGGAAAGGAGCCTCTTAAGGAGATAATGGGGTCAGTAGGAGGTAAAGCTCGGTTATCGATAGCCATAATCATCGGGTTGTTAGGGTTATCCGTACTAATATTCCAGCTGGTTGAACCAGTAGCAACCAACATATTGTACGGAGAAGGGGCGTGGAAACAATTCTTAAGCGAGTATAGAAGACTTCCTTTAGCCTTCACCCTTTACGGCGTGTTGGTTACGTCGTTAACTGCTGGTGTATGTGAGGAGATGGTGTGGAGAGGCTACCTTCAAACCAGGCTGGAACGTATGTTCACCGGTAGGATGTGGATGGCCATAACGGTTCAAGCTATACTATTTGGCTTATGGCACGGTATATCGGTACACGCAATATTCACGGCAATATTCGGCTTCATACTCGGCTTAGTATACGCTAAAACGAGGAGGCCAATGCTGGTAGTGATAAGCCACTGGCTAGGCGACGTCATAGGCTTCTCCACCATGTACTTCGTACCGACCTTCTCGTAAGAAAAGCCCTATAAGGCAGGGTTAAGCATGGCTTTACAACAAGTATTTCCGGCGCGGGGAAAACCACATTCTTCTCCGATTTGATTAGTAGCGGAGAGTTAAGGTATGTTGGGAGATGTAGAATTCAAGCAAAACTATACGATTTGAAAGAATACCCCTAGAGTAGTAAAGAATAGGAGGGGCTA
>Ga0209080_1000509_pt1 | contig 25671 bp, 32 predicted proteins | sample JNZ110809AmetaG_FD_184123 | JGI IMG/M metagenome (GOLD analysis project Ga0209080, IMG submission 184123) | Hot spring microbial communities from Jinze hot spring, China to study Microbial Dark Matter (Phase II) - JNZ 110809A (SPAdes) (version 3) ...
ATGGTGCAACTTCTTTTTCCAAGAACTCCCTAACCGAGTTCCTTACAAGGCGCTCCTCTTCAGTTAGAAGCTCGTCTATGTTGTAGAAATCAATCCCTCTAAACATACTCTCCCCCAAACATTTTTGACAATACTTATAAATAAATTTTTCGGCAATTGATAGCCAAAAAATAAATTAATGCAATTTAAACTTCAAGACAACTGCGGTTAAGATTAACCCAAGAACGTTCGTAATCGTAAACGGAACGATTAAAAGCAATCCTGCAAAGAAAAGGATTGCTCTCCTTGTATAATTTAAATCTCCTCTAAAGTAGCCTACAGTAGCACTGTTTATTGCAATGGTTGCAACAATGACAAAGAGCGTTCGCAAAACTATTTCAAGCGGAGCATCGAGGTACGGAACTATGAGCAACGCCGCCCCTGCAGGGGCTATAACAAACGTAAAAGCAAGCAGATACTTTATGATTGCTATTTTTGCTGATAACACTGCAATTCTAAGCGGATTCTCTCCCGCAACCGCAGCTGCTGCATAGGCTGCAAGTGCAACTGGGGGTGTTACGTCTGCGAGAATTGCATAGTAAAAGGCAAAAACGTGCACACCATAGTGCGCAATCGTTTCGGGAAATCCGTTCAAAATTGCAAGCTTTATCGCTGCAGGAATCACAAGGGCTGAAACTATAACGTAAGATGCAGTGGGGGGCACACCCATTCCGAGGAGAAGCGTAAAGATTGCCAAAAGCACTAAAGTTACATAGTAATTACCTGCACTCAAAAATCGCACAATCTCTTCAATTTTCATTCCAAGCCCCGTGACGAGAAGTGCATGCAGTATTAGCCCAGCACAAGCAGTTGCGAGTGCAACAGGAATCACATCGAGTGCACCGTCGCTGAAGCCCTTCGCAATCTCTGAAATCTTTGCCCTTCTTAAAATTCCAATGGCAACTGCTAAAAAGGTTGCGCTAAGCACAGAAGTCGCAATTGTGTAGCCTTGGAAGATCATTGCAATCAAAAGTGCAATTGGCAAAAGAAAGTAGCTTTCCTTTAAAACTTCCTTTTTGCTTTTCTTATGAACATCAATCTGCGTTTTAAGCCCAATTTTCCGCGTGTAGAGCTCGAGATAAATCTGGAGCGAAATGTAGTAGAGAAGCGCAGGCAGAATTGTCATTACTATCAGTGTTTTGTAATCGATTCCCATCACTTCCATCATTATAAATGCAGCAGCGCCAAGAATTGGTGGAGTTATGAGTGCTGCAGTACCGGTTCCAGCCATGAATGCGGAGGCAAATTTATCATCGTAGCCAGCCTTTTTGAAAGATGAGAGCATCGTAGTTGCCACAGTTGTTGTCACCGCAACACCAGAACCCGAAACCATCCCCATTACCGCGGAATACACTGTAGTAGCTCTGCCGACGTCTTGCGGAGATCTCCCAAGAAAAGCAGATGCAAAGTCTGAGATGAACTTCGTTATGCCAATAGCTCTTAAAACGCCTGCCAAAATTGTAAAATAGACTATGTATTTCGCTGAAACTCCAAGCGGTAGCCCGAAAATCCCAGCCTCGGTTTCCATCCAGCTTTTTCCAATTGCCAACGGAATGTCGCGGAATGTGTGTCCAATTGGTGGAGGGATGTTGTACCCAAGGAGTGTGTAAAGCACAAATACAAGAACTATAGCTGGCAGAGGCCATCCAATTTTCACGTTTGTGGCATATAAGAGAAGCAGAATCATTGTCCAGCCTACGAGAATATCGAGATTCGTTGGAAATACAACTCTATAGATTATCTTCTCATAGTCCAATATCAGGTAAAACGTTGCTGGTAAATACAGCAAGAGTAACACGAATTTCCAATCTATTCTCTTATCGAAATGCCCAAGAATTGCATCCAGTGGAAAAGTTGAGAACCAAAGCAAGATCACAAGCGAAGAAATAAGGAGATCGTTTGCAGTGACAATTGCAAGGATTATTGCGCAAGGCAAAGACAATGCAGAGAGAATCAAGTTGCTCGCAATGCTTGTCCTCTTACCATACGCCATAAAGGCGAGAGCTCCTATGCAAAGCATCAAGTGAATACCTCTTATTAAATGGATCTGATCAAAGCAGTATCGAACCTCCGGAGGTAGCCAGAGTAGGTATGGGATGAAATATGGATAAAAGATGATAAAAATGCTGTAAAAAGCTAGGACACCTCCAAAAATCTTCGCAAAACTCATCAATCACCACCTACAAGGAAAAATTCTGCTCACGGATTTTGTTTCAAACTCATTACCTTGAATTTTTACCTTCCAACCCTCGTTCACAACAACTGCATCCATTTTTTCTTCAATCTCCGCAACAAACTTGCCTTCAACGGGCTTGTAGAGATCTGTGTAGTAAGAGATCGATGCCTCATCGTCGCTTTCGAGAGTTTTAACCACGATTTTACCTCCAACAACTTTGCATGTAAGCACAACATCACCCCCGTAAATCGAGTGCTTAAACTCGAGGAAAAAATGTGAAGTTAAAAATCCCAATGTCTCCTTAGTTTCAATTTCTTCCAAACAGATTGCAGACTCCTCGATTTCAGAGACAAAAAAAGTTAAAAGTATCAAAAAAATAAAGAATCTCATTTACTTCCAGACTCCTTTTTCCTTGAAGAACTTGATGGCTCCAGGATGGTATGGAACGTTACCTTTGTAGAGCACCGCATTCTCAAGTGTTGTCTGCTTCGCAGCTGGATGTACGGCGTAGAGTTCATCGAGATGTTCAAACGTAGTTTTAACGAGCTTGTAGACGAAATCTTCTGATAGATCCTTATGGCAAAACATCACGTTCAAAGTAGTAACAGTCTGCACGTCTGCGGGAGAGCCATAGTATTCTTTCTTCATAACGTCCGGAACATAAAGCCCTGGATATATGTTGTTGAGCTTCTTTACAACGTCGTCCGGAACTTCAACGAATGCTATTTGCTTCCCTCTCTGCTTTAGGTTTGTTGCAAGCTCTGAAACCGATGCTGTGGGAATGGTTCCACTCCAGAAGTACGCGTCAATCTTGCCATCAAGTAACGCATCCGCAGACTCCTTTGCTCCAAGCCTCTGCCAGACTGAGAAGTCTTTTGCTGGGTCGATTCCAGCAGCACTTAAAATCGCGAAAGCATCAACCTCAGTCCCGCTTCCCGGTGCACTTGTCGAGACTTTCTTTCCCTTCAGATCGTAAACAGTCTTTATCCCGCTGTCCGCTGTTGTTACGATATGTATTGGTGTTGTGTAGGGAACCCAAAGCACTCGAATCCAATCTTGGGACTTATTTTCGAATGCAGTCAATTTTCCATTCCATGCGTCGTCGACGCTTTTTATCAGTGCTATCCCAATTGTGTCAGAAGGAGACTTGTAAACATAGAGCAAATTGTCAACACTTGCTTTCGTTTGCACAGCATTTGCACTAATGTTTAGGTATTTCGAATAGATAGTTGCAAGTCCTGAACAGTAATAGATGTAAACTCCTCCAACGGTTCCAGAAGCAATCGTGAGCGAAGAAGGCCCAACTGGGGTAGTCGGGGTCGGGGTTGGTGTTGGCGTCGCAGTTGTTGGTGGTTGCTGACAGCCAGAGAAACAAACTGCTAATGCGAATAAAGCCAAAACCATTAGTGCTCTAACTTTCACCATAGTTCGTTTTTCATTTTCAAATATTTAAGCTTTTTGGAAGTGTTTTACCAAGCAATTTAATTATTTAACCTGACTAATAGGTTTAAACTTTGTGAACTCGAGAAGAATTTCGTTCACTCTCACATCCATTTCGATGCCCATCTCATGGATTGGTGCCAGATGATTGAGCCCAGCGCTCACAAAGAGTCTCGCCCTCTTACCGGTTGGGAGACTAAAGCGTTTGTCGGATGGATGAAGAATTGCAAGAACTCCGCCGAATCCCTTGGAGCTTGCGAGCTCAACATTGCGAACAACTATGTCTATTGCGTATCTGCTAAAGCTCCTAACTGCGGATATTATTATTCCGTCTCCCGTTCTCAAAATTGAGCTGACAGACGTTAGTCTCGAGCGAAGAAGAAGCCATCCAGGGCTCATAGTTGTGCCTGCGTAGCTTATCAACTCCAAAATTCTCTTGGGGATCATTTTTTCAACGCCAACCAGTGCGGAGAACTCGGGATAAGTGTTAACACCTGCAGATCTCAGCAGAACATCGTATATCGTGTTCGAAATTGTCACAATCGCAAACAATCCCTGTGGAACAGTTTTCCCGCCTAATTCCTCACCCTCGTCTGCAATGAAAACTCCACGATGAATCAAAAACGGAAAGTTCTCCATCTCCTCAAGGATTCGAATGCAATTTTCGAAGTTCTCCTTCCTTATGAAGGCAACATTTGTCGGAACTCTTCCCTTCATCCTAAATATGTCAAAATCGCAAGAGTAAACGTTGAGCTCGATTCTTTCCGTGAACTCTCCCAGTCTTTCAGACGTCTTGACCCCTCGAAGAAACTCTATGCCCTTTGTAGTTATCTGCGATTTTCCATAGTCGTTTTTACTCACAAGTCCTCTCAACTCTAACTTCTTCAGATGATACCTAACAGTTCTCGATCTTATCTCGAAACCTCGACTCTGGAGCTCTTTCTCGATCTCCTGAGAACTAAGAGGTCCAAACTCGCTGAGTATCTCGAGTATCTCTTCCTCAACCATCAAGCAAAAGTCTCGAAGTGAATGATAAGCCTTTTGTCCACTTTCAGCAAAGGATTTTAAAATCGAAGTGTCACGAACTTCATGAAACTCGAGCGATCCAAAGAGCTTTACAGCGAAGCCATCGGTTTAATGCCAGGTGGTGTCAGTAGCCCAGTCAGAGCTTTTAAACCGCATCCAATCTACGTTGCAAAGGCTAAGGGCTCAAAGCTCTACGATGTCGATGGCAACGAGTTCATCGACTACTGTATGGCATTCGGAGCCTTAATCCTTGGGCATGCGAACGAAGAGCTCAAAAAAGAGATCAAGAATAAGCTTGAAGAAGGTTGGATCTACGGAACTCCCATCGAACTCGAGGTTGAGTATGCGAAGCTTATAAGGAAGCATTTTCCATCCATAGAGATGCTTAGGTTCGTTAACACGGGAAGCGAGGCAACGATGTCGGCACTTCGAGTTGCAAGAGGTTTTACGGGGAAAGAAAAGATCGTGAAGATCGAAGGAAGCTTTCACGGATCGCACGAGGCGGTGCTCGTAAAGGCTGGAAGTGGGGCTACGACTTTCGGGGTTCCGAATTCTGCAGGGGTTCCAAGGGATTTTGTTAAGAACACGCTTCAAGTTCGATACAACGACGTAGAATCTCTTTCGCAACTTCTTGAAAAAGACAAAGACGTCGCAGCGGTGATAATGGAACCGGTGATGGCAAACGCTTCGCTGATAATCCCAGAAAAAGAATATCTAAAAGAGGTCAGGAAAATAACAAAGGAGAACGATGTGCTTTTGATCTTTGACGAGATCATCACTGGCTTTAGATTAGCGATGGGCGGTGCTCAGGAGTTCTATGGCGTCAAAGCAGATCTTACAACTCTGGGAAAGATCGCTGGGGGAGGATTTCCAATCGGAATCTATGGAGGTAGAAGAGAAATAATGGAGCTTGTTTCGCCTTCCGGAAACGTTTATCAAGCTGGAACCTTCAGCGGGAATCCAATTAGTTTGCTCGCTGGTTATACAACGGTTAAGATCTTAGAAAGAGAGAGAGTAGTAGAAAAAACTGCGAAGAAGGCTGAAGAGCTTTGTAAAGCGCTGAAAGACAATGTCAAGTGTGCACAGATAGCTTCGATGTTCTGCATATACTTTGGGGAGATCCCAAGGGACTACTCAGAAGCTGTGAAACTGAACAAAGAAGCGTTCATGCGCTTCTTCTGGAAACTGCTCGAAAGAGGTATCTACTTCCCGCCTTCGCAGTTCGAAGTCTGCTTTATGAGTTATGCGCACAGCAAAGAAGACGTTGAAAAAACAGCCAGTGCGATAATCGAGGCATATGATCAGAGTTGGAACGAGAGGTAGCAAGTTAGCGCTCGCTCAGGCTAAGCTCGTCATCGAAAAGCTTGAAAAAGAAGGATACGAGGTAGAGCTAAAGGTTATAAAGACAAAAGGAGACATAATGAAAGATAAGCCACTCCACGAGTTCAGGGGAATTGGAGCATTCGTTAGAGAGATCGACTTAGCCCTTGTGAGAAGAGAAATAGACGTCGCTGTGCACAGCTACAAAGACGTCCCGACTCAGCGTGTCGAGGGGACGAAGATTTCTGCCGTGTTGAAAAGAGACAGCCCCTGCGATGCGATGATCTTTAGGAAATGCAAAATGCTCGAAGAGCTTGAAAGCAACGCTTTAGTTGGGACCTCGAGTTTAAGGAGAAGAGCACAGTTCTCGAGACTTAGAAGTGATCTTAGATTTGAGAACTTGCGCGGAAATCTCGATACGAGGATAAGAAAGCTCAGAGATGGGCTTTACGATGCGATAATAGTTGCAGAAGCTGGGATACAGAGACTGAAGTTGAACATAGAGTATCAAAGCTTTTCTCCAGAAGTCATAGTTCCTCCGCCGAACCAAGGGATAATCGCAGTCGCAACGAGAACTGGCGAAGAAGAGCTTGTTTCATTCTTAAACGATGAAGACACTTGGATTGAAGCCCAGATTGAGAGAACAATTGCAAGAGAACTTGGCTTTGGTTGCGCTGTGCCCTTCGGAGTGTATGCAAAAGTATCGGGAGACAAGGCTAAGGTTATATGCGAAGTTCTCTCGGGAAAATACATCAGAGTCGAGGAGAAAATATCTAAACATTCGATCGAAGAAGCAAAAGAGGTTGCGAGGAGAGTGAAAAATGGGGGGTAAAGTCTTCATCGTCGGAGCTGGTCCGGGAAAGAAGGATTTGCTAACAATGAGAGCTTTGAGCGTGATAAAAGAAGCGGAAGTAATTCTCTACGACGATCTGATAGGAGAAGTTGTTGAAGTTCTCAAAGAAACGAAGGCAGAGCTTATAAGCGTGGGAAAGAGAAAAGGTTTCCACAAATTTGAGCAAGAAGAGATAAACAAGATGCTCGCAAATTTTGCAAAAGCTGGAAAGAAAGTCGTTCGGTTAAAAGGTGGAGATCCATTTGTTTTTGGAAGAGGAGGTGAAGAGATCGAATTCCTTGCGAAGGAAGGGATCGAATTCGAATACGTTCCCGGGGTAACTTCGGCGATCGCAGTTCCTGGCGTGGCAGGGATTCCGATTACACACCGTGACTGTGATCCGGCAGTGGTTTTCATCACAGGACACGAGGCAAAGGAAAGGCTGAACTGGTCCGCACTTGCGAAGTTAAATGCGACAATCGTTGTTCTCATGGGGCTTTCGAACATAGAAAAGATCTGTACAAACCTCATCGAGAACGGAAAAGACCCAAATACACCGGTTGCGGTCGTCGAAAAAGGATTTTCAAGTGAGCAGAGAGTGGTCGATGGAACTCTGAAGGATATAGCGGAGAAAGTCAGGAAGATGAATGTTTCCCCACCGGCTGTGATCGTGATAGGAAAAGTCGTAGAAGTTATGCGCACGATTGCACAAGCAAAGCGGAGTTAAGTTAATATTCAGAAGACTTCTTTCATGGTGCTGAACGAAAGAGATTTTGCAGATGAGGCGGTTAAGATTTGTGCATTTCTGATGGCAGAGAGCGCAAGAACTGCGCCAAAGTCAAAAGGAATTGACGACCTCGAGATAATCTACATCCCAAAGGAGAGGATAGAGGAGATTGCAAGGAAAATGGAGGAGTTTGCGAGCGAAGATAAGGACTTTATAAGAGATGCGAACAGCTTGAGAAAAGCAAAGGGGATCTTAGTCCTTGGGATAAAGGGTAGAAAGCCAATTGGTGTTAATTGCGGAGCTTGTGGGTTTAGCAGTTGTGCAGACTTCGAGAAGGCGGAGAGAAAAGAGAAAAAGTTCATGGGTCCGAATTGCGTTTTCAAGCTGATAGACCTCGGCATAGCGTTGGGAAGTGCAGTAAAGATGTCTGCAATCCTTGGAGTTGATACGAGAATAATGTACAGGGTTGCAATCGCAGTGAAGGCTCTTGGGATTATGAAAAGTGACGTAATGTTTGCGATTCCAGTCGCATCCGAGGGGAAGAACCCGTTCTTCGATCGATTGACTCAGCGCTGAATCCCAACAACCTTTGCTTCGTAACCAAGCTCTTTAATATCTTTGAGTATTTTCTCTATTTTCTCAGCGTCTCCATCGTCGATTTCGATCTCTGCTTCCCTCAAACTTATCCCTATGACTACAGCACCGTTTTCTTCCAGCGTAGACCTAACTGCGCTAATGCAAGCCTTGCATCTCAAGCCTTGGAGTGATAGTCTCACGAGCATAGATCTATTTCGTGTTTGGATTTTAAACTTGTTGCTCCGTTGCAAACTCAGCAAAATATAAAAGTTTTGTCATCCACAACTCGTAGGTGGTGCGTATCTTCTGGGAGATCCTGATCTCAACGTTTGGGATTGGATTGGGGTTTTTTATCGGTGAAAATCTTCTAAAAAAGCTTGGAATTGAAAACAAGAGTCAGAAAGTGATTTTGAAGATCGAAGAGATCCCCGAATACCTCAAAAACAAGTTTCTCGTCAACAGCGCAGTCATCGATAGAGAAAGAAAGAAGATGATCGGAATAGAAGAGGTCGAAGCGATGGAAATGCGGAAGTTGCTCGAGCAAACAAATGCCGAAGAGCTCGTGATATTCCAAGAGAACGACTGCAGATATGCGTTGAAACGCGGAAAGACATTTTTATACGTTCGTGGTAGAATTGCATCGATTAAAGATCTTTCCGAGATATGGGAAGTCGTGCATAGAAGCTTGAGAGGTGTTGGGAAGTGATTCTGCTCCTTCTTGCTCTTCTTAGCACAAACATAGCTTTTCAAGGGACTTCGTTTAACTTAACACTGTCAGAGCAAACGGAAGTTGTTCTCGACGATTGCATGTTCTTCGAGCACAGCCTAAAAAGCGTTGAAAACCTCTCAGCTGGGAATTACGTTGTCATCGTTGGTTATGGTTGCGAGGGGCTGAAGACGATAATACTGAAAAGCGTTTCAGGTGAGGAAAGAGCTGTGATAGAGATACGAAAAGCTGAGAATTTCAACAAAGAAGTTACAGAGCTACAAAAAGAGATGATCAAGTTCAGAAGAGAGAACGAAGCTCTGCGTTCACGAATCGAATACCTCCAATCACTCGTCGAAATCGTGAACAGCATAAATGTAGACCTCTATGACAAGATAAAGGCATACGGAGAGGAGAATTTAAGGTTAAAGAGCGAGCTCGAAAATGCCAGAACTGAGCTGGCGAATTACTCGAAGAATCTCAGCAAAACAACTGCGACTCTGATCGAATTGCAAAAAACTGTGGAAGAGCTAAAGGCTGAGAACTCCAAACTAAGCTCCGAGTTAAAAGATCTCGAAGCTCACATCAAAAGCGTAGCGTTTTACACCGATGTCTTTAAGTTCTCTACGATTCTGCTATTGGCGATACTCGTGGGCATATTCTTGGCTTTCCTGCGCAGATACTGATGAAGGTCTTCGTCGTAGGAACTGCAGGAAGTGGAAAGAGCACGTTGGTAAAGGAGTTTGGAGCCTTTCTGAGAAGCAAAGACTACGATGTAATGCTTGTAAACCTCGACCCAGCAAGCGACCCAATTTACCATGCAGACTTAGACATAAGGAAGTTCGTGAAAACCGAAGAGGTTATGGCGCGCTACAAACTCGGTATAAACGGAGCACTTCTAAAGTCCACCGAACTTATGCTCAATTTCGTCGACGATTTTAGAGTTTCCGCTGACTTCGTGCTCTACGACACACCAGGGCAAATGGAGCTGTTCGTTTACTCTGAAAGTGGCATTGAGTTTGTGCACAGAATTTCGGACCGCTTCACCGCAGGAATCTTCATGCTCGACTCCACAATGGTAAAAACCCCTGAGAACTTCGTCTCTGCGATTCTGCAAAACGTAGTAGTCTCCCTCAGGCTTTCAATCCCGACCATAGCGGTTTTTTCAAAAAACGATTTGTTCGAGATAGACATCGAAAAAGTTATTAAGGAGTTAAAGCTTAAAAGCGGAGTTTTGGCGGAGCTGATGGAAAAGCTCGTACCAGTCTTGGATTACAGCACGGTGAAGCATAGACCAATAAAAATTTCGAGCCTTAAAAAAACTGGATTTGAAGATCTACTCTCGGCTTTGAGGGAACTCTTCTGCGCTTGCGGAGACTTGAGCTAATCTTCGGGGATCTCTATCTTCCCTTCGTCGATCTCTCTGATCACTTCCTTCGGATTTTTACCATTGACTTTTATTCCCATCGAAACACAGACTCCCAACGCTTCTTTAACAACGCCCTTGAGCGAATACGAAAGCGATTTCTCTTTCTTCAGCTTTGCTATTTTTATCAATTGCTCGAGCTTTATGTCGCCAACGAAATCCTTCCCTGGATTCTGTGATCCTTTCTCGAGCTTCAGCTCTTTCTTTATCAGCGCCGAAACCGGTGGAACTCCAACTTTTATCTCGAAGGATCTGTCCTCTTTCACTATTATTTTCACTGGAACACTCAAACCAGCGTATTCCTTCGTCGCCTCGTTTATTTTGTCGACGACTTGCTTCACGTTCAAGCCCAGCGGTCCAATAACCGGACCAAGAGGCGGTCCAGGCGTGGCTTGTCCTCCAGTAACGAGAACTTCAACTTCTCTCATCTTCACACCTCCTTCTTCTCGACAACTCTAACGTTTTCAGCTTTTACTGTAACGGGAATCGGAACTACCGCCTCTAAAAGTTCTATTGTTATCTCGTTTCTCGTGCTATCAACTCTTTTAACGATTCCCCTCTCCCCCTTGAAGGGTCCGACAGTTACTTCGACTGTATAACCTTCTTTTATCTGCTCAACCGCCTTCTTAGGTGTTAAATAGTGCTGGATATCCGCAAAACTAACCTCTTTTTTAACAACGCCTTTCACATGCGGGATCCCCTTTATCGCCCTTATCGCATCCTCAAAGTTTTCTGACTCCACGATTATGTAACCTTTTAACTCCTTCGGAGCTAAGATCGAGTAAACTTTAAGTCCCTGTTTCTTCACAGCAAGCTCCACGAGATTTGCAACGGTTCTTTCCTGATTCGCAGTTGTTTTGATTGCAGTGTATCTCATCTAAAAGCACCTGGCAAAACTTCCATCAAAAGGTAGATCACAAAGCCGACAAAACCAACTACGAACATCACCGCTAAAGCGACTTTCGCCATCATCGAGAACTCTTCCCAACTCGGCTTTTTTGCCATCTTTAGCACGTTATAGTATTCTCTAAGCCTTTCCTCCAACTTTGGCATATCCTCAGCTTTGGGGGCGATTATTAAACTTTACCTGACGATGTCTATACCAAACTTCTGAGTTACGGGTGCACCTTTCCTTCCAAATATTTGGGGGCTTTTCACCCCGGTAATGATTACGAGTGTTCTTATCGTGTTCTCGAGCTCGGGATCGATCATCGCACCCCAAATTATCCTCGCATCAGAGTCGAGCTTGGTGTAGATTTCTTCCACCACACTTTCGGCCTCCTCAACCGTCATGTCCGGTCCGCCAGTAACGTTGACAAGCGCAGACTTTGCTCCTGTGATGTCCACGTCCAACAACGGGCTCTTCAACGCTTTTCTAATAGACTCGAGAGCTTTGTCCTCTCCGCTTGCTTCTCCTAAGCCAATCATCGCAACTCCTCCCTTCTCCATGATCGTCTTCACGTCCGCGAAGTCTAAGTTCACAAGCCCGGGTTTTGTGATTAGCTCCGTTATCCCCTTAACCGCTCTCATCAGAATCTCGTCCGCAACCTTGAACGCAAGGTTCAAAGGATAATTTGGAACGACTTCAAGCAACTTGTCGTTGGGGATTACGATTACAGTATCCGTAACTTCCTTTAACCTTTCAAGCCCCGCTTCGGCATTTGCTCTTCTAACACTACCCTCTGCTGTGAACGGGAAAGTGACTACACCAATCGTCAAAGCTCCCGCTTCCTGCGCAGCTTCCGCAACTACAGGTGCAGCTCCAGTTCCAGTTCCACCACCGAGACCACAAGTCACGAATATCATGTCACTTCCTTCTACAAGCTTCTTGATCTCCTCCTCGCTCTCCCTCGCAGCCTCTTCGCCGACTTGCGGTAAGCTTCCCGCACCAAGACCGCGAGTCCTTCTTTTTCCGAGAAGAATTCTTCTGTCTGCCTTCGTATAGTAAAGATGCTGAACATCCGTGTTCATCGCTATTAACTCTGCGCCCTCAATACCTTCTTCGTAAAGCCTCGTGATTGTGTTGCAACCTGCTCCACCCACGCCAATGACCTTGATCACCGTCTTTAGCTCGCGGAGCATCTGAATTATCTCATCCTCAACGTTTTCTGCGGGTTTTCCCTCCAACCTTTCCTTCTTTTCTCTTTCTGCTCGAAGAAGAGCCTCTTCTATGATCGATTTCAACACCATCCCCTCCATTTTAATTATGAATGCAATGCAAAAAGAATATAAATTCTTTTCTCAACTACCAAAACTCTCCCACCTTCCTTGAATCTCCCTAAACTTCTCCCTCGATTTAGCGTAGAATTTCTCCGCTTCCTCAAATCTCTTCGTTTCTCTGTATAAATCTCCCAGATGACGAAGATTTGTTGCGACGAATTGGGCAAACGAGAAGTCCAATTTTTCGAGTTCCTCGAAAATCTTTAGTGACTCGAGCAACATTTTCTCTGCGAGATCGAATTTTCCGACTTTTTTGCAGAAAATTGCATAGTTACTCAAGAGAACTCCCAAGTCCAGCTTATCTGACTCCTCCTTTTTCACAAGCTCTCTCAACAGGGTTTCAGCCCTCTTGTAATTCTGTTCAGCTTTTTCAAACTCTCCGAGTTTTGTATAAACCTCTGCAGCAATTGAAAAGCTGTTTATCGCTTCGTAGTCGGTCCTATTTTCAGCGATTTTCATCGCAGACTCTATTTTTTCCTTCGCCTCCAAATACTTTCCTTCTTCGAAGTAAAGTGTAGAAAGATCGTTGTAAATCCCCAAAAGCTCGTCTTTTTTACCGATTTCGAGGCAAACTCTCTCAGCCTCGACAAGCATTCTTTCGGCACGGTCTTTCATATTCATAAGGCTCAAAGCCCTTCCCGCGTTCCGCATCATCTTCGGAGCTATCGATCTTACCCCGAGTTCGTTCGCCAATTTGACTGCGTTCACAGATGCGACGACGCAAGACACGAGGGACTGGTTGTCGATTTCTTTTGAAAGAGCGTTCGAGGAATAGGAAAGGTGAACAAGCAGTGTCACATCTTTCCAGAAACCGTCTATTTTCTTGATTTTGTCTGGTTGGGTAATTGATCTCTCTATCAGAGGTTTCAAATCGTTTGGAGCCTCGGAGAGAATCAGTTGAAATGCTTCATCGAACCTCCCCAAAGATATAAGTTCCTCTAATTTTTTCAACAGATCCATGCGTAAATTCGTCAAACGTTTAAAAAACTTTTGACTTGCTGAGTTAACAAAACCAAAGGTTAATAAATTGTGACACAAAGGGTTTCGAGGCAAATATTGCCCCCGTGGGGTAGCGGACATCCTGGAGGCCTTCGGAGCCTCAGACCCGGGTTCGATTCCCGGCGGGGGCGTCATTTTTTGAATCGATTCATTTTTGAGACAAAAAGAGGTCGATAAAATGAGATCAGCACTCTCCGATTTTTTGCTATCTTAGACCGATCTTCGTGAAAAAGGTGGAGGCTTCCGGTTAGACGAACATGACTCCTTTGAGATCTGGTATTGGTTGAGATCTCTTCAAGACCTTGTCCACCGCTCTCACGAAGTCAAACATTCTGACCTCTATTCTCTCCTCTCTTATCGCAAACATCCCCGCCTCTGTGCAGATCGCCCTTATGTCTGCACCAGTTGCTCCCTCGGTGATCCTCGCCAGCTCGTTGAAGTCAACATCTTTTGCAAGCTTCATCTTTCTTGAGTGTATCTTGAAGATCTGTATTCTTCCCTCATAGCTTGGTAACGGAACTTCGATTATCCTGTCAAACCTGCCGGGACGAAGTATTGCGGGATCGAGTATGTCGATGCGGTTCGTTGCTCCAATTACTTTCACATCTCCTCTTGCATCGAAGCCGTCGAGCTCTGCGAGCAGCTGCATCATCGTTCTCTGCACTTCTCTATCACCACTCGTATCGCTGCTTATTCTCCTCGCCGCAATTGCATCAAGTTCATCGATGAATATTATCGACGGAGCTTTCTCCTTCGCAAGCTGGAACACTTCTCTCACAAGCCTCGCGCCTTCGCCGATGAACTTCTGAACGAACTCGCTACCCACAACCCTGATGAAGGTTGCCTTCGTCTGATTCGCAACAGCTTTTGCAAGCAAAGTCTTTCCAGTTCCAGGAGGACCATATAGAAGGACACCTTTAGGTGGTTCGATTCCAACTTCCTTAAAGAGATTTGGCTTAAGCATAGGCAGCTCTATAGCTTCCCTTATCTCTTCTATTTGCTGGCTTAGACCACCTATTTCTTCGTAAGTAACGTTTGGTCTCTCCTCGACTTCGAACGCATACACCATCGGATCTTTCGCCGATGGCAAGACGCTAACGACTGCGAGGGTTTGCTGGTTGAGGGCGACCCTCGTCCCGGGTTTGAGTTCTTCCGTATTTATATACTGCGAGGTGTAAACCACGAACTTGGGTCCAGTAGAGCTCCTAACCACAACTCTACCATCCTCAAGCACATCTGAAATCGTGCCAACGAGTAACGGAGGTGATCTTAATCTTTCTATCTCACTCTTTAGTCTTCTAACTTCTCTTTCATACCTTATCCTTTCACTTTCGATAAACCTTTTCTCATCTTCAAGCCTTCTATAGAGTTCTCTAAGCTTTTGATACTCCTCCTCAAGCTTTCTCAGCTTCTCCATTAGCAACTTCAGATCTTCAGACATCCAATCTACCTCTCTCCGGAAGCCTCCAAATTGTTATATATCACTTCAACTATATGAAGTTATTGCTGGTGAGACCATGAACTGCGAAATATGTGGAAAAGAGATCAAAGCCCCTGGCTACAGAATTGTCGTTGAGGGGACTGAATTAACTGTTTGCGCATCCTGTAAGAAGTATGGTAGTGAAAGCATCCAAACTGCAAAGCAAGGATCCGCCAGAAGGGTTGTGCTCAAGAAAAAGAAACCACAAACAAAAATAGAGTTCAAAGAGGAGCTTATCGAAAACTTCAACCAAATCATCAGAATCGAAAGGGAAAAGCGTGGTTGGAGCCAAGAACAATTGGCAAAAAAGATTCAGGAAAAGGAATCGGTTATAAAGAAGATCGAGAATGCTGAAATAACTCCGGAACCAGAAGTTGTGGAGAAGCTGGAGAAGCTGTTTGGGATAAAGCTCAGAGAATCTGTTCCAGATGTCAAAGCACCAAAGGCTCAGCGGTTAACTACTACGCTTGGAGATGTCGCAATGGTTAAGAAAAAGGTGTGAAAATGTATGCCTTCGTATACATAACCGCAAGCTCGCGAGAAGAAGCGGAGAAAATCGCGAAGGCTTTGCTTGAGAAAAGGCTGGCAGCATGTGTGAATATTTTCCCAATAAAATCATTTTTCTGGTGGCAAAACGAGATACAGAGCGCAGAAGAGTTTGGAATGATAGTGAAGACGAAATTTGAGAAGTTTTCTGAGCTTAGGGATTTCGTAAAAAGCATTCATAGCTACACAGTGCCATGCATATGTGCGTTCTCGGTGGAGAGGGGCCTTAGGGAATTCTTGGACTGGATCGACAAAACAGTGGAATGAGCGACGTTGAGGTTGTTTACGAGAAGGAAAGATGGAACACCTTAAGGGCAAAGAGGAGGAAAGCCAAGTGTCTAATGAAGATGCTCGCCGAACAAGGGATTCCGAGCATAATCTATGGCAGTATCGCCCGTGGAGATGTGAAGGAAAAGAGCGACGTTGACATATTCATTCCCCAGCTTTTGCCGTCTTTTCGTGTTGAACTTGCACTCGATGGAGTAGAGATCGTTGAAAGGAGAATAGTTCAAGCTACTCCAAGCTATGCGATCAAAGGAGAGATTGTAATCGACGAAGAGACTACTGTCAGCTTCCCACTCGTAAAAATGAGGGATAGAGAAATGGATTTCTATCGATTCGGTGGTTGCATCGATTACGAAGAAGTTCTCGAGAACAAAAGAGTCCCTGGAGTTGACAAAAGGCTTATGCTCATATTTCCGACTGAAAACGGGCATAGAGAGATTTCGATTCGTGAAATGCATCCAAGTGTTGTCGCAAAAATTCTCGACGTCTCAATAGATATCGTTCTTGAAAGAATTAGGGTTCTCGAGAGGAGAAGAGAAATCGGGAGGACTGGGATATACCTTTGCGAAAAGATACACAGCGGAGAAAGCTTTGAGTCGGTGCTTAGAGAGATAGCGCTTAGAGATCCAGCAGTGAGAAGAAGACTTGATTAGAAGAGCTGAGTCTGAACTCTTCTGTCTATCCCAAGGTAATCTATGGCGCACTTTTTCACGTCCTCCACAAACTCCTTTTTCGTGTAAACTCCCAGTCTCCAAGTTTCGATCCAGGAGTTTTTAAGCGCTCTAACAATTGAAGAGACTTCCTCAATTCTTTTCAGCACTCCATTTACCTCGACTCGGATAGAGAATTCCCTCAGCTCCTCGATCTCAGGAATGTCGACGATAACGTATTTCTCATCCACGCCCGCCATCTCTGCGATTTTTCTCTCCGCTCTCCTCTCGTTCATTTTCATGACTTCTCTGAGATCAACACTCTCTCTGCCAACGTAGATCGCTCGCTTGAAGAGTCTTCTATTTCTTATCATCGAATAAAAGTCCGGTTCGTATTCCTTCAGCAAGGACATGGCTTCACAGTCGTTCATATCAAGAATTTCCTCGATTCTCATACCTCTTTCTATAATCCTCTCCATCGCCCTTTCAAACATCTTGGTTGCGATTCTACAAACGTGGTGACGATAAACAGCGGGATACATGAGAAAACGTGAGATGAGCAAAGACTCAACCGCTCTAATTCCACCTTCTTCAACAACCACCCCGTCGGAGAACTTTATCTTCTCTATCAACCTCGGCAAGTCCACGATCCCGTAGGCAACGCCGGTGTAATGCGAATCTCTGACAAGATAGTCCATTCTGTCGACGTCCACGTCTCCGCAAACAATCGAGTTGACTTCACCACTCACCATTTTTTTGATCTCTCTAACGCTAAATCCAAGCTCACCAATGGTTTCCCTTAGCTCCCCTCTTATCGCTAACTCGACGTCTTCATGTCTCATCGCATGATTTTTCAGCAAGCCCTCACCGCTGTGAGAAAATGGAAAGTGCGCTATATCGTGCAAAAGAGCAGAGATAACTACTTCTTCACCAAGTTTGAGCTTCTCAGCCAAAACCTTAGCCAAGTGCATTGCTCCAATGCTGTGCTCGAACCTCGTGTGATTCGCCCCGGGATAAACAAGATTTGCAAAGCCGAGCTGTTTAACCCCACGGAGTCTTTGGAACTGCGGAGTATCGATGATGCGGAGAATTTCGTCGCTAACTCTTATTGCACCGTGAATCGGATCGTGAATGATTTTTTCCACATCGATACGAGGAGAAAAGATATTAAAAAGGTTTCCAAATCTCTGCAGTGGACATCGGTATCAGATGTTTCCTAACAAGAACTCAGGGAATGGGCGGGGAGATAAAACGAGATCCAGAGGATTTTTACGTAGAAGAGATCATCGACCTCAAGCTTGGAGATGGAGATTACTGCGTTGTAAAAGTGACAAAAAAGAACTGGGACACTTTGAGGCTTGTCAAACAAATGGCGAAAGTGCTCAGGATTAGCCAAAAGAGAATTTCCTTTGCCGGGACAAAAGATAAAAAGGCTGTGACTGTGCAGTATTTCTCGATAAAAGGGGCAAAGGGTGAAGACCTGCAGAGAGTGGGCATAAAAGATGTCGAGATCGAGTTTCTCGGATATTCGAGACGAGAAATAAGGCTCGGAGACCTCCTCGGAAATTTTTTCAGGATAAGAGTTCACGACTGTAAAAACGGGGAAAAATTCAACGAAATTAGAATGGAGCTCGAAGAAAAAGGTGTTCCGAACTTTTTTGGGGAGCAAAGATTTGGAACTCGATTTATAACCCACGAAGTTGGAAAGCTGATTCTGCAAGGGAATTTCAAGGAGGCATTCTGGACTTACGTCGCAAAACCAAGCGAAGTTGAGAAAAAAGAGATAACGAAGATAAGAAGAGAACTTTGGGATTGTAGAGATCCGGCATTTGGATTGCGAGAGTTTCCAAAGCATCTCGTTTACGAGAGAACTCTTCTCCAAAAGCTAAGAGAGGGACTCGACGAGAAAAGGGCACTCTTGTCACTACCAAAAACACTGAAGATGATGTTCGTTCATGCTTATCAGTCTTATCTCTTTAACAGGCTCCTTTCGAAAAGGATAGAAGATTTTAGAACTTTAAAAGCGATTTTTGAAGACGACTGGGCTTCTTACATCACTTACAAAACAAAAAAACCGAGCTTCACGGATTTCAGTAGGGTTGGGGTTAACAAGAAACGAGTTGAGTTTCTAATCAACGAGGGTTACGCAACCCTAGCTCTCCCGCTGGTAGGATACGAAACACAGCTCGAGGGCTGGTGCAAAGTTGCAAAAGAGTTTTTGGCAGAGGACAACCTCGATGTCTCGAGCTTCAAAACAGAACACAAAGAGTTTTCTTCAAGCGGTTCTTACAGAAGCGCAGAGATTCCGCTGAAAATAACAGATCTCAGATTCGAAAATTGTGTTTTCGAATTCTACCTTCCCGCAGGTTGCTATGGGACGGTGTTTCTCAGAGAGTTTCTAAAAAAAGATTTTATAGAGGAGGAATCGTGATGCGCAGTCTCGTTGGACTCGTATTTCTTATTTCGCTTTTTTTGCTTTGCGCTCAAAGTCATCAAAGAGCTTTTGTCGTCGAAGTCGTGGATGGGGATACGATAAGACTCGAAAACGGTGAACTTGTTCGTCTTCTTGGAATAAACGCTCCCGAAAAAGGCCAGAGATTCTACGAAGAGGCGAAAAATAGATTGGAAGAGCTCGTAAAAGGCAAAGAAGTTTTAATGGAGAGAGACGCAAGAGATCGTGACAATTATGGGAGACTTTTGAGATACGTTTACGTAAACGGAACATTTGTGAACCTCGTAATGGTAAAAGAGGGACTTGCATACGCTTACATAGTAGAGAAGCTGAAATACGAGAACGATTTTAGAAAAGCGGAAGATGTAGCGAGATCGCTGAAGCTCGGAGTGTGGAGCGAAGCTTGGGATTGCAATAAGTGCATCCAAGTTGCGTATTTACATTGGAATGCTGAAGGCGACGACTGCAAAAATCCAAACGGCGAATTCGTCGTGCTCAAAAACTTCTGTCGATTTGCGTGCAATCTAACTTTTTGGAGCATAAGCGACGAATCTAAGAACGTCTTCGTATTTCCAGAGTTCATCCTCGAAGGCGAAAGAAGCGTAACTATTTACTCTGGATGTGGTGAAAACAGCGAAAGGGAGCTCTACTGGTGCAGAAATGCAACTTGTATGGCTGTTTGGAACAACGACGGCGATACTCTTTTCCTTATGAATGCAAAAGGAGAACTCGTGCTCAGGTATTCCTATGGAAAGTAATTTCTTTATGTCCGAAGCTATTGTACCATGCTTGAAAGACAGACAAAGGATTTCATTAACATCGACCCACTTCAGACTGGTGGAAAACTGACCGAAGAAGCGAAAAGAGCGTTGATGGAATGGGGTGACGGTTACAGCGTTTGTGATTTCTGTACAGCTGGAAGACTCGAGTTAATAAAAACGCCACCGATCTACGACTTTGTTCACAGAACTTTGCCAGAGTTCATCGGTTGCGACGTCGCAAGAGTTACGACTGGCGCAAGGGAGGCGAAGTTCATTGTTATGCACTCTTTAGCCAAGGATGATGCATGGATTGTGATGGATGCAAACGCACACTACTCAAGTTACGTCGCTGCTGAAAGGGCTAAGCTAAACATCGCAGAAGTTCCGAACACGGGATATCCAGAGTTCAAAATACTCCCGGAGAAGTTTGCGGAAACAATAGAAGAGACAAAAAAGAGTGGAGAAATTGCGCTTGCCTTGATAACGTATCCTGATGGTAACTACGGAAATTTACCGGATGTAAAGAAGATTGCGAAGATCTGCAAAGATTACGATGTTCCTTTGCTCGTTAATGCAGCGTATGCGATTGGAAGAATGCCAATAAAGCTCAAAGAAATTGGCGCTGACTTCATCGTCGGTAGCGGGCATAAGTCGATGGCCTCGTCTGGGCCGATCGGCGTTCTTGGTATGACTTCTGAATGGGAGGACGTTGTTCTAAGAAAGTCCTCGAAGTATAAGAACAAAGAGATCGAGCTTCTGGGTTGCACTGCAAGAGGCGCGAGCATCATAACCATGATCGCCTCGTTTCCAGCTGTTAGGGAAAGAGTGAAGAGATGGAATGAAGAAGTCGAGAAGGCTCGATACTTCTCCGCCAAAATGGAGGAAATCGGAATAATCCAGCTCGGCGAGAAACCGCACAACCACGACCTCATGTTTTTCCATGCAGAAAATCTCTACGAGTTGTCAAAGAAGTCCAAGGAGGGCAGATTTTTCCTATACAAGGAGCTTAAGAAACGAAGAATTCACGGAATAAAGCCCGGACTTACGAGGAATTTCAAACTTTCGACTTATGGGTTAAGCAAAGAAGAGATCGAAACAGTTCTAAGAGCTTTCAGGGAAATTCTCGGAGTTGCAGAGTAAGAATTTGCTATGAAGTTACCACCCTCGATGATGAGTAGAAAAAGATATATTGCCTTCAGGATTATAGCTGAAGGTAGCGTAAGTGAAAAGATACTCTGGGATGCGATGATGAAAAATCTGATCTCGCTGTTCGGAGAAGTCGAAGCGTTGGACGCTGGAGTGAAGCTTGAGGAATTTGATGGAAATAAGGGAATAATTTCGTGCAAACTCGAAGCCCTCAAAAAAGTTATGATTGCTATGACGCTCATAGACAAGCTCGGAGAAATGGACGTAGCTTTAATAACGCTCGGAATTAGCGGAACGATCAAAAAGTGCAGAAAGAGGTTGGAGGTGGTATCGTGAATCTCCCTCAAATGGGTTACGACAGGGCTATTACGGTTTTCAGCCCTGATGGAAGGTTGTTCCAAGTAGAATATGCGAGAGAAGCAGTCAAAAGAGGGGCAACTGCGATAGGGATAAAGGTCAAAGAAGGAGTAATCCTAGTTGCGGACAAAAGAGTTGGCTCCAGACTGCTCGAAGCGGATACCATAGAAAAGATCTACAAGATCGACGAGCACATATGCGCTGCAACATCTGGATTAGTTGCGGACGCGAGAGTTCTCATTGAGCGTGCAAGGATTGAAGCGCAGATAAACAGGCTAACGTTCGAGGAGCCAATAACGGTCAAGGAGCTCGCAAAAAGGATTTGTGATTTCAAACAGCAGTTCACACAATTTGGCGGAGTTCGTCCATTTGGCGTTTCGTTGCTCATCGCTGGTGTGGATGCGGTTCCGAAACTCTACGAGACAGACCCAAGTGGTGCATTACTTGAATACAAAGCGACAGCCATAGGTATGGGAAGAAGTGCTGTGATGGAGTTCTTCGAAAAAGAGTATCGCGACAACATGAGCTTCGAGGAAGCTTTGATCTTGGCACTGGTTGCAATGGGAAAGAGCATCGAGAGCGAAATTCAGGCTGAGAACGTCGAAGTAGGATGCGTCAAAACCGCTGAGAAAGTCTACAAGGAAATGAGCGTTGAGGAGCTAAGGAGTTTTGTCGAGAAGGCGAACGAAAGGATACGGGCAGAGCTAAAGAAGTAGTATGGTATCCCTCGAAAAAGCTGTAATCGCAAAACTTCGAAAAGGCGGAACCGATTTTGAGATCTTAGTCGATCCCTACCTTGCAAGGGATCTGAAGGAAGGAAAAGATGTGAACTTCGACGACCTTTTGGCTGTCGAAGAGGTTTTCAAGAACGCAAAGAAGGGAGAAAGAGTTCCCGCTGAGGAGTTGCAGAAGAACTTTGGCACCACAGATATACGTGAGATAGCGAAGAAGATAATTCTCGAAGGGGAAGTCCAGATCACAGCAGAGCAGAGAAAAGAAATGCTCGAAGCGAAGAAGAGGCAAATAATCACGTTTATAAGCAAAAACGCAATAGATCCGAGAACGGGCACACCTCATCCACCTGCCAGAATAGAAAGGGCTCTCGAAGAGGCAAGGGTGCACATAGATATCTTCAAATCTGTCGAAGCACAGATAAAGGATATAGTCAAGGCTCTGAAACCAATTCTCCCGCTTAAGTTCGAAGAGATAGAAATTGCGATAAAAATCCCAGCAGAATACGTTGGAAAGGTTATTTCCGCGCTTTACAACTTCGGCGGTGTAACAAAAGAGGAGTGGCAAAAAGACGGAAGCTGGATCTGTGTCATGAAGATTCCTGCGGGGATGTATGGTGACTTAATGGACTTGCTTGGCAGGACAACAAAAGGTGAGGCTTTGACGAAAATCCTGAGGAGAGTAGGATGAGGCGCATCGTTCTTCCTGGGGATTTTCTCTCAAGCAATCCGAAAGTTGCTGGCTACGGCACCTATGTCGAGGGAGACAAAGTTTACGCCAAAATCCTCGGACTTTTTGATGAGACTGATAACTCAATCAGGGTAATACCGCTGAAGGGCAAGTATGTGCCATCGGTTGGGGACACGATAATAGGTATAGTCAGAGAGGTGTCTGCAAATGGCTGGACTTTAGACATAAACTCCCCGTACCAAGCTTTTTTACCGATGCTAGAAAACCCAGAAACTAAGCCGGGAAAAAAGATCAACGATGTGCTTGACATGGGCGATGCAGTGATAGCGAAAGTCGTGAACATAGATCCGAGGATGAGAGTGACGGTTACGATGAAAGACAAGACCTGTAGAGCAATAAGGTTTGGAAGGATCGTCGCAATAAACCCTGCAAGGGTTCCGAGGGTTATAGGAAAAAAGGGGAGCATGATTAAGCTCATAAAGAGTGAACTTGACGTTCAAATAGTCGTGGGTCAAAACGGGCTGATATGGCTCAACGGCGATAGAAAAAAGGTTTCACTCGCAGAAGAGGTTATTTACTTGATCGAAGAAGAAGCGCATACCGAGGGTTTAACGGATAGGGTTGCAGAATTCGTAAGGAGGAGGAAAAATGCTCAAACCTGAAAGGCTCATAGTCGATGGTAAGAGGCTCGACGGTAGAAAAGCAGACGAGCTTAGACCGATAAAGATCGAGGCTGACTTCCTGAAAAGAGCGGATGGCTCTTGCTACTTAGAAATGGGCAAGAACAAAGTTGTCGCGGCAGTTTACGGACCAAGAGAAGCGCATCCGAGACACATCCAAGATCCGGTGAAAGCTGTGATAAGATACCGCTACAACATGGCTCCATTCAGCGTTGAGGAGCGTAAACGCCCGGGACCAGACAGAAGGAGCGTTGAGATCTCGAAGGTTAGCAAGGAGGCTTTTGAAGCTGTTATAATGAAGGAGCTATTTCCAAGGAGTGTCATAGACATATTTGTAGAAGTTCTTCAAGCCGATGCTGGAAGTAGAACTGCGTGTATCAACGCTGCGAGCGTCGCTTTAGTTGATGCGGGAATTCCAATGAAGGGGATCTTAACCTCGGTAGCAGTTGCAAAAGTCGAAGGAACGTTGGTGCTTGATCCAATGAAGGAAGAAGATAACTTTGGCGAAGCGGACATGCCCTTTGCGTTCCTCATCCGGGGGGGTAAAATAGAGTCGATAGCCTTGCTCCAGATGGATGGCAGAATGAGCAAAGAAGAGATAAAAGAAGCAATAAAGCTCGCAAAGAAAGGGGCAATGGAGATATACAAGCTCCAAAGAGAGGCGATAATGAAGAAGTTCTTAGAGGAGGAAGAAAATGAGTGAGGACGTGCTTTCTGAGGTTAAGAAAGACTACGTTCTCTCAAAGCTCAAAGAAGGAGAGAGAATCGATGGCAGGAAGGTCGATGAGTTCAGAAGGATCGAGATCAAAACAGGAGTAATCGATAAGGCAGAAGGATCTGCGCTTGTCAGACTCGGGAATACGCAGGTCGTTGTCGGAATAAAGATGCAACCAGGAGAGCCATTTCCAGACACACCAGACAAGGGGGTAATAATTGTAAATGCCGAACTTGTTCCCTTAGCTTCGCCAACTTTCGAGCCAGGACCACCAGATGAGAATTCCATAGAACTTGCAAGGGTCGTTGATCGTGGAATAAGGGAAAGCGAAGCTGTTGATCTCTCAAAGCTCTGCATTGAAGAGGGTAAGAAGGTTTGGATAGTCTTTGTCGACATCCATGCGCTTGACGACGATGGAAATTTGCTCGACGCTTCGGCGATAGCTTCGATCTGCGCCCTCATGAACACTAAGGTCCCAGCGAGCAGATTTGGAGCTGGTGAAGACTTTGATTTACCCGTGAACGATGTTCCTGTGAGCGTCACTTCACTAATCGTAGGCGACAAGTTTCTGATCGATCCTTCGAGAGACGAAATGAGCGTGGGCGAGAGGACGATCACGATAAGTGTCAACAAAAACGACGAAATAGTTGCGATCCAGAAAAGCGGAGATTACTTGCTAAGCGAAGCTCTATTCGAAGAGTTGCTCGATAAAAGTATAGTTGCCGGAAGAAAGATAAGAGAAGAAATACTCAGACAGTGTTCAAAGAGTTGCTAAAATTTTATCGATGTTCTCAATCTCCTCCTTGATCTTCTCGATCGCACAGCTGCTGTCTAAGAACTCGATTCTCGATCCGCATTTGGGGCATAGGAAGTTCATCGCAATCGCATCATCGTAGCTAACTTTTACGCACATGTTTGGGCAAATGTAGTAAATAGCTTCGCTCTCGTTTTCGAGCTTTTTCTTGAGCTTCTCCTTCGTTTTTTCAAGTTCTCTACGAAGCACTAGCTTCGCTTTGTCGTATCTTATCTTCCAGTAGTATTCCATCCATCCAGTCTCGTCATCTTTTTTCCTCCTGTATTCGGCAAGACCAATTTCATACATTGCGAACAAAGCTCTTCTTATCTCGTTGATCTCGATGCCAAGCTCGAGGGCCAACTGATCGTCTGTGAACTCGTTTTTTATGCCAAGGGAATAAAGAATTGCTCCAATTTCTCCCGCAACTCTCGAGACAAGTTCGGCTATGAGCTCCTCGCCTTTCATCAACGCTTTCACAGTTAAGATTTTTAAACGCTCAACTATTTTAAGCTTGCGTTCTTGCTCAAGTTTAGCATTATCTTTACTTAAATTGTAACTTTGCTACAGTGTTGTTAAGCCAAGTCTAAACATGTCGTCGCTGGTCAAAATCTTCACACCACCTTTTCTAAGAGCTTTTATGGTTTCGAGCGTGTCTTCGATGAGCCTTAGCATCTCCTCCCTCTCTTCAGGAAGTCTTCCATGGACTCCTGTAAAGACCACACCACGATCTGTGAAAATGTAATTGGAAACGTGGTCGCATGTGAAGTAAGTGTCGACTTTTATCCCCAAAACGAAGTTTCGCAGTTCTTCAAGCTGCTGTTCAGCATTCAAAGGCTCCAAAATTCCCCGCATTTTTGGATTCGTTATTGTGAGATTCCTAACAAACGTTGGCTT
>Ga0209080_1000512_pt1 | contig 25628 bp, 31 predicted proteins | sample JNZ110809AmetaG_FD_184123 | JGI IMG/M metagenome (GOLD analysis project Ga0209080, IMG submission 184123) | Hot spring microbial communities from Jinze hot spring, China to study Microbial Dark Matter (Phase II) - JNZ 110809A (SPAdes) (version 3) ...
CTCAGCGCCATCACGGGGATCTTTTCTACCGCAGAGTTTGAGGGCTATTACCTCGTCGTGAGGTATGATCGTGGTTGAGCAGGCTGTTAGGAGGAGGGTTAGCGTGCGGGAAGCGGCTCCGAGTCCTTCCAGAGGTTCTCGAAGTATATCTTGGCTATTCTCGCCAGGCCCGCGTGGTCGGACCATATGGCGAGCGTGGGGCTCTTTCCCTCCTCCCCGAGTATTATTATCGTCTCATTGGAGTCGGCTATGGCCCCTCCGCCGAAGAGCTGATCCCTGAGCTTGACCTCGGCGTATTCTCTCAGCCTCATCGCTAGAGCCCTATTGCAGTCGCTGGAGAGCATTATCTGGACCCTGCCATTCTTCGCTTTAAGGGCCGTGAGGGTTGGGAGTAGCATGGAGAAGATCTCCTTATTCATCCAGGGCGTGGCCAGCTGGAGCTCCATATCGCATCCCGCTAAAAGGGACTTGAGCTTGGAGAGTATGTTCAGCTCGCCCCTAAGTATCCATACATCATGCTTTTCCCTCGCGCCCAGGCCCCTGGAGATCGGGGATAGCTCGCTGAGAAGAAAGCTCTCAATTCTCCTGAGATCCCTCTCAACCCTCATCCTACTTATCTCCAGCGCCGTCGATATGCTCCTGGCATGATATCGCGCGGGCCTTCCACCCTCACTCCCGATCCACCCCTTCTCCTCCAAGCTCTCGAGGACTTCATAGACCTTCGAGTAGGGTATCTCGGCGATCTCGCTAACCTGATTGGCCGTCATCTCCCCATGCTGAAGGAGGACGAGATAAGCCCTCATCTCATACTCCGTTAAACCAAGCCTCTGAAACGCCTTCCTAAGCTTCTCTCCCACCTGAACCGGCATATCCCAATTTTTAGATCAACAAATAGTATTCAAATGTTGTGAGCCCATACAATATAAGAAAAATAATGGGATGCTAGAACATGTTTGGAAAAATGGGTGTGCTTACTCGAACTCGGAACTTGTCTCGGGTTTCGACTCCTTCTCTTCTCTGCCTTCCTTCTTCTTGGAGGCGGCGATTACCTCGTCTATTCTCAGGATCATCGCGGATGCCTCGAAAGCGCTCTTCAAAACCTGCTCCTTAACCTTCACGGGCTCTATGACGCCGGCTTTCACCATGTCTTGGACCTTGCCGGAGAATACCTCAACTCCATAGCTGTTTGAGCCGCGCTCATGCTTTGCTCGGAGATCAGTCAGTATCTCAACGGGCTCTAGGCCGGCGTTCTCGGCGAGCGTTCTAGGAATGGTCTCCAGAGCATCCGCGAAGGCCAGCATCGCCAGCTGCTCCTTTCCGGGATACTTCGGGGCCTCTCTCCTTATGGCCGCCGCCAGCGCCATCTCGACCGCTCCTCCGCCCGGGACGTATTTCAGGTCCCTGATCAGGGAGATGAGGTTCATGATCGCGTCGTTTAGGGCTCTCTCGGCCTCATCGAGCTGCCTCTCAAGCCCGGCCCTCACCAGTATCGAGACGGCCTTCGGGTTCTTGCACTCCTGCACGAACACCATTTTATCTTCTCCTATCTTCCTCTCCTCCACCAAGCCGGCCTCCCCGAGATCCTTCTCGGTCAGGTCATCGAAGTTCGTGACGATTCTTGCGCCAGTTGCTCTCGCGAGCTTCTCCATGTCCGAGGACTTCACCCTCCTAACCGCGAGTATGCCGGCCTTTGCGAGGAAGTATTGAGCTATGTCATCTATGCCCTTCTGACAGAAGACGACGTTCGCTCCGACGCGCGCCACCTTATCGACCATCTCCTTCAATATCCTCGTCTCCTCGTCGAGGAACTGCTTCATCATCAGCGGATCCCTTATCCTTATCTCAGCGCTGAACTCGGTCTTCTCTATCTCGAATGGAGCATTTATCAGGGCTATCTTGGCGTTCGCGACGCGCTTCGGCATCGCAGGGTGCACGACCTCCTTGTCAATGATCACGCCTCTAACGAGCTCGCTCTCCAAAAGGCTCTTACCCATCTTCTTAATTATCTGGATGTTATCCTTATCCGCGTAAAGCTTTCCATCCCTCTCCTCAACCACCTGCAGGACCGCCTCAATCGCGAGCTCGGCTATGCGATCCGTCGCGAATCCGAGGCTCTTGCTTCCCAGCGAGGTCTTCACGATCTTCGTCAACGTCTCCTTATCATCGAGCTTGACGGGCTTGGCCAGCTTCTGAAGCTCGTTGAGGGCTATGTCTAGGGCCCTCCTATAGCCGGTTATGATAATGCTCGGGTGAATCTTCTGCTCGACCATGTCCTCGGCCCTCTTCAGCAGCTCGCCGGTGAGCACGACCGCGCTCGTTGTGCCATCTCCGACGCTCGTATCCTGGGCTTTAGCAACCTCGATCAGCATCTTGGCCGCCGGGTGCTCAACATCCATCTTATCCAAGATTGTCGCGCCATCATTTGTTACGATGACGTCTCCGATGGAGTCTACGAGGATCTTATCCATCCCCTTCGGGCCGAGAGTGCTCTTGACTATCTCGGCGATGATCTTCGCCGCGGCGATGTTATTCCGCATAGCAGCTCTGCCCCTAGTCCTACTAGTACCCTCCTTCAGTATCAGGACAGGTTGACCGGCACCAACAACTCTAGACATCTTATCACACCTCCTAAAACTGATAATCGCAGTCCGAGATGAGGGGGCTTCAAGCTGAATTTAAGGATTATTATGCGCCCCCTTATAAGCGGGGTAAGATGCATTATGGTCCTCGATAAGGCTTGATGAGCTCCTCAATCGGACGCCACGCAGCAGATCACCCCTGAGGCAATGTTACTGGGTTGAGTAGTATCCTCTTAAGAGCGTTCTCGCCGCCCTATCGATATCCTCCCTCCTGACCGTTCTTCTTCCAGCATATTGCGCTAGGCTTAGCGCCTCCTTTGCTATCGCTATTCCTATCTCCTCCAAGATTCTTCTAAGCTCCTCCGCTGCATCCTCGCTCGCTCTAGCAGCTCCAGCCTTCTTTATCAGCCTGTGAATAGGCGCTAGTGAAAGCTCCTTATCGCCCGCCATCTCAGCTCACTTTCAACGTTTAACTGCGCTCAGGTATATTTAAAAAGTTTGCCCGGGCCATGCAAGCCCCCATGAAAGTATTACCTTGAGCATTCGCGGTTGCTTATCGCGTGCTCATATTCGCCGCGCTCCGAGAGAATTTTTATAATGTAGGATTGCTGGAATCGGCTTGATAGAGTAATGTGGAAGGAGAGGGTTGTCTGTCCCCACTGCGGCCGGGAAACACCCAAGGCCCAGTTTTGCAAGTTTTGTGGGAAGCCGCTCATGGAGGAGAAGCCGGAGGAAGAGATCGTATCCGAGATAGAATCACACGTGGAGAAGGTTAAGCAGGAGATCTCGGAGGAAGTTGAAAGGAAGCCCCACGAGATCTCGGAGGAGCGGAAGATCGTGGAGCAGCTCGCGAACTACCTCAACTGGAGGCATAGACTCATCGACCTATTCCTCAATGGCGAGGCATCGGCCGAGATATTCATAGACCTTTACAGGGAGTATCAGGGGAAGATAAAGTCGATAAACTCGAGGAGGCTCGAGCTCATAAGCTCCCTCGAGCAGAAGCTGCACGAGCTGACGACGAGGCTTGAGCAGCTCAAGGTCAGGCACGAGATCGGAGAGATCTCCGATAAGCAGTACATAACCGAGAAGCTCGCGATCGATAGGGAGATCTCGAAGATTAGGCCGAGGATTGATGTGCTGCGAAACTTCTTAGACACGAAGCTCAGCGAGATCCCGGCTTATGAGGAGCGGATCAAGAGCCTGAAGGAGCGGATCTTGGAGAAGGGCGCCTCCCTTGGCCTGAGCGATGAGGATGTCGGCATGATCACCAGCGACCTCGATGAAACTCTCGACGCGCTAAAAGACCTCCTAAAGCAATACGAGAAGCTGAAAAAAGAGCTCGATAAGATAGAGCTGAGGTATAAGATCGGCGAATTGAGCGATGAGGAATATCAGGCGGCGAAGCAGAAGATAGAGAGGCAGATGCAGCTATCCTAGCTGCCGGCAATCTTTATCCCGTCGTTCTCCCATGGGGTCTCCCATGGTTAGGGTAGTGGTTGTCGCGGTCCCGGGAGCGGGCAAATCCACGATACTCAAGAAGCTCGTCGAGAAGATTCCTGGTCTGAGGATCGCGAACTTCGGGGACTACATGTTCGAAGAGGCTAGGAAGATTCTCGGGATAACGGATAGGGATGAGATGAGGAGAAGGATTAAGCCCACGGATTACAAGGAGCTCCAGGAGAGGGCGGCTGAAGAGATCTCGAAGCTCAATGGAGATCTGATAATAGACACCCACGCGGCGATAAAGACTCCTTATGGATATTATCCCGGAATGCCGTCCAAGGTTGTCGAGACCTTGAAGCCGGACGCGATCGTCGTCCTAGAGTTCAGGCCCGAGGATATACTTCAGAGGAGGATGAAGGATCTTCAAGCCGCTGAGGGCCAGAGGAGGATTAGGGAGGTCGAGGCGGCTGAGGAGGTCGAGGAGCATCAAATGATCGCTAGGGAGCTCGCCGCGGCCGCCGCGAATCATGTCTGCTGCTATTTCCTGCGACTAAAGTTCATGCACCCACAAAAATACCCATATCAGCATGCCGATGAGGCGGCGGAAGCCTTAGCAGATTTGATCAAAAAGTTGAAGGGCGAATAACCTCCTACCTCCACCTTATCACGGTCAAGCCTACGTAAACTATCAACAATAGTATCCACGCTACGGCCAGTGCTATCGCCCACGTTGATAAGCTCGATATCATGGCGTAGAGTATCGGCGTGCAGACCGCGAGCACCAGTAGAAGTATCGGGATTATCTGAGCTATCGATGCCCGCTTCATCGCATTCGGCTTTACACGAGCACGTCTTAAAGTTTAGCTTTCATTCTCCCTGTATGCCTTCCTCGCGGTAACTATGTACGCCGTGTGAGCATGCATTTGGTGCTCGGGCCGCGTCATCCCCCTCCGCACCCTAATCCTCCTCAATAGTATCTCGACGCATGATATGTCCGCGAAGCCCTCCTCCCTCAGCCTCTCGACGGTCTCAACTATCTGCTCCATCGTCGGGCTTATCGAGATGAATGCGCCGCCATCCCTCAGCGCCTTCCTAGCATTCGAGACGGCGAGCCATGGAGTTGGTATATCCAGTATGACGGCGTCCACATCCTCCTCATCTATGGATTTCGTCAAGTCCCCATGCTTCAGCTCAACATACTCCCTCAAGCCGAGCCTCTCCAGATGCTTTGCCACGAGCTCCAGATGCTCTCGCTCGGTGTCATAGCTGTAGACTCGCCCGCTGGGCGCGACGTAGTAGGCTAGCATGGTCGTCAAGACGCCGGCTCCCGTCCCGCCCTCGACCACCCTGCTCCCGCACCTCACGCCGCTCATCAGGATTATGTATCCCAAGTCCTTCGGGTAAATTATCTGGGTTACCCTCGGGAAGCTCAGCACGTGGTCGAGAATCGTGGGCTTCGCCGCCACCCAAATGGATCCGGTGTTCGTCCTTATCCTCGATCCATAGCGCAGGCCGATGACATTCTCCAAGTCAACGTAGCCCTCGCTGCTATGAAATCTCCTGCCCCTCACAACTCTCAGCAGATACTTCTTTCCTTTCTGAGTTATGAATAGGACCTCGTCGCCCTCCCTTATCGCGCTCATCCCGAGGCTAAGTCCCCGAGAACGAGGCTTAAACGCTTACTATTCCCCGGCACTATCGAGCCTCTTCCTTTTTGGAAGGATGCTCCCAGCCCCATTCTCGGCTGATCCCGATGTAATGCTTATAGAGCTTGCCCTCCCTTAATGTTCCCGGTGAAGAGAAGGGCTTTCATAATTGGACTGGCATCCTTGGCGGCCGCGGCCATAGCAGGCTTTACGATCCTCAGCAGCCCAAATCTTCTCACTAGGAAGAATGAGGAAGTCGAGGGGAGGCGCGAGGAATCTGGATTAACCCTTTTCACCGAGAAGAGCGAGGAAGTTGGGGAGATTGAGGTGGCGGGCGAGAGGCTGAAGCTTCCCGAGCCATCATACAGGAGCCAGGTCTCGATAGAAGAAGCGATACTCGTTAGAAGGAGCATCAGGGAGTATGCGGATAAGCCATTAACCTTGAAGCAGCTCTCCCAGATCCTCTGGGCGGCGCAGGGCATAACCGAGAAGCGCTGGGGATTTAGGACAGCGCCATCCGCCGGCGCCACTTACCCGCTCGAGGTCTACGTCGTGGTTAAGGATGGCGGTGTCGAGGACCTTGGCCCCGGGATCTATCATTATCTGCCCCGATCGCATGAGATTGAGCTGGTGAAGCCGGGAGATTATAGCAGGGATCTCACGAGGGCTGCCCTCGGCCAGGAATGGGTTCTCGAGGCGGCCGCGAACCTCGTGATAAACGCGGTCTACGATCGGACGACCAGGAGATATGGCGAGCGCGGATACAGGTACGTCTACATGGAGGTGGGGCACGTCGGCCAGAACGTTTACCTCCAGTGCGTGAGCCTCGGCCTCGCATGCGTCGTGATCGGAGCATTCTACGACGATGATGTGAAGAGGATTGTCGGAGGAGTGGGGGAGCCCCTCTACATAATCCCGGTCGGGGTAAAGAAGGAGCCCTGGATAAGGTAATAAGAGGGCGGGTGCCACTTGATTCCGGCGATGAGGAATCAGAGTTATGCGGAGCTGATGAAGTGAAGGCATTTGACTGAGCCATCCTCACGTTCATCGGCGCGACGTGATATGAGGGCGGGAGTAAGAGAAGTGAAGCCCGTTAGGATTGATTGGCTGACGAGGACCGCGAAGGTATCGCCCATGTCGCCCCTAGTCCTCGCGGCGGAGAAGCTCGGCATAAGATGGCTGATGCTCTTCGATGGCGAGTATGTTTACGGGTCGTCGCCGGGGCTCATTGAAGCCGCCGATGCGCTTATCCGCGCCATGAGACCTAGGAGCCTCATAGACCTCTTCGGGGGAAGCGGGGCGGTCTCCAAGCTGGCGGCCATGAATGGCGTGAAGAGGATAATCTACGTGGATCTGTATCCGGAGGCCGCCTACCGAAATCTAAGAGGCATGAGAGGAATCGAGATAGTGAGGGAGGATGCGTTCAAGTTTCTCGGCCGCGGCGTCGAGTGCGATCTCCTGATAGCTGACCCGCCGGAAGAGCTCGCGGATAAGACTGCGAGATATCTGATGCGTAATAGGCGCGTATTCAGGAAGGCGGCGCTGACTTGGATAGGCTCGGACTGCCCGAGGAGGAAGATCAGCAGCCTCGCGAGGATGAGGATGACGGAGATCATCGAGGTTTGGGGAGACTTCTTCCTAATACTCTGGAATCGCGGGCTAAGGGATCGAATCGAGCGGGTTAAGCGGATGCTGGAGTAAGGGTTAAAGCCTGAAGCTGATACTCGAGCAGCTGGGTGGGGTGCTTGGGAGGCAGGCAGGTTAATCCCTATCTACCGCACAACCCGGTGTCCTCGGAGGAGAGGTCCGAGGAGAAGAAAAAGAAGAAGGGCAGGTAGCCTCGGCGCCTCGAGCGCTTACGCGCCGAAAATATGCATTTTAGGAGGCCGGCTTCTTCACGTCTGGAGGATAGCTTAGATGAGGGTGGCGGCCATAGGCGATAAAAGCTTCACGGCCCTCTGGAGGCTCATCGGAGCTGAGGCCCTCGAAGCGGGCTCGGATGACGAGGTTCGAGAACATCTAGCTAAGGCCTTCAAGTCCAGAGAGTACTCCGCTCTCATAATTTCTGAGGGTCTTCTCGATCACGTTAATGAGGTGAGGTCGGAGCTCCACGCGGAGGAGCAGATTGAGCCCGTGATCATATTCGTCCCAGAGCCCGGCCTGGGAAGAAGGGCGGCGGATCTAAGGAGGAAGATAAGCCTGGCCATCGGAATCGAGGCCCAGTTATAGGAGGTGAATCGGGGTGAGCATAGCGTCGATCCTGCTCGAGGAGAAGAAGGCGATGATGTACGTGGAGGAGGCCAGGAAAAGGGCTCAGGAGATTATTCAAAGGGCGAGAGCTGAGGCGGAGAGAATCCTGAGAGGGTCGTCCGACACCGAGGCCATGCGCATGGAGCTTCGCAGATATGAGGAGAGCTTAAAAGAGGAGGCTGAGAGAATTCTGAGCGAGCATAGGGCTAGAGCTGAGAGGATTAGAGCGATTCCCGAGGAGCTGATTGAGAAGGCCGCCGACCTCGTGGTCAGGGAGGTTCTGGGCTCATGAGCTCAGAGCAGCTTGAAGCCTTGAAGGAGGAGATCTGGAGAAGGGCTAGAGAGAGGGCGGAGAGGATCTTGAAGGAGGCGGAGATGGAAGCTGAGAGAATACTCGAGGAGGCCAAGAAAAGGGTTGAGGAATCGCTTAGAAGCAGCCTCGAATCCGAGAAGATCCTGCTAAGGCGGAGAATGCTCGGTAGAGCGCTGAGTGAGGGGAGAAGGATGCTGATCATGGCGAAGAGCGAGGTTGTTGAAAAGGTCTTCGCGAGAGCTCTCGAGAAGCTGAGAAGCGAGGCGGAGTCGAAGTCCGAGGCCTATAGAAGCTTCCTCCGCAGAAGCTTAGAGCAAGCCCTCGACCACGTCTCAGGCCCGGATGTGGATGAGGTAATAGTATACGCGAACGAATCGGACTTGGATCTTATCGCGAGCATGATCGAGAATGCTCCGGTGAGCATGAGGCTCGAGAGGGCGTCGATGATAGGCGGGCTGAACGCCTCGGATGCGGGCGGCCAGAGGATTTACTACGGCTCAATTGAGAGCAGGCTTGAGGCACTTAAACCGATTCTCCGGGAGAAGATCGCGGCGACGCTGTTCAGGGGGGTTGGCGCCTGATGAGCCAGCAAGTAGGCGTGATAAAGAGGATTAACGGGTCCCTCGTGGTGGCTGAGGGCCTCAAGGGCGCGAGAACGGGCGACGCGGTATACATCGGCGAGCTCAAGCTGATCGGCGAGGTCGTGAGGATCTCGGGCGACTTGGTGGCGCTCCAGTGCTATGAGGATACGAGCGGGCTGAGACCGGGCGAGCCGGTATTCGGGACAGGCGCGCCGTTGCTGGCGGAGCTCGGGCCCGGGTTGATCGGCGAGATCTTCGATGGGCTCGAGAGATCTGAGATAGAGCTCTGGAAGCTCGCTGGCCCCTTCATAAGAAGGGGCGTGAGAATAGCTCCGTTGAGGAGGGATAGGAAGTGGAGGTTCGAGCCGAGGGTCAAGCCCGGCGAAGAAGTCGAGGAGGGGGACGTGATCGGCGTCGTCCAAGAGTCCTCCGTGATCGAGCATAGAATCTTAGTCCCAGTCGGCTTTCGAGGGGTCATAGAGAGCATCGAGGAGGGCTTATTCACGGTTGACGATGTAGTTGCGGTGCTCGCCGCGCCGAGTGGCGAGAAGATCCCACTCAAGCTAGTCCAGTATTGGCCCGTCAGAATCCCGAGGCCATATCGGGAGAGGATACCGATCGATAGGCCGCTGATAACCGGGCAGAGGGTGATCGACACGTTCTTCCCGGTCGCGGAGGGCGGGACCGCGGCGATTCCCGGGGGCTTTGGAAGCGGCAAGACCATAACGCTCCAGCAGATAGCGAAGTGGTCCGACGCGGATGTCGTGATATACGTTGGATGCGGCGAGCGGGGGAACGAGATGGCGGATATACTGACGCATTTCCCGGAGCTGGAGGACCCGAGGACCGGCAAGAAGCTGATCGAGCGCGCAATCTTCATCGCGAACGTCAGCAATCTCCCGGTCGCCGCGAGGGAGGCAAGCGTCTACATGGGCGTAACCATGGCCGAGTACTTCAGGGATCAGGGATATGATGTCGCCGTGATAATAGATTCGACCTCGAGATGGGCCGAGGCTCTCCGAGACATCTCGGGCAGGCTCGAGGAGATCCCGGCGGAGGAGGGCTACCCGGCGTATCTGAGCGAGCGCATCGCCGAGCTATATGAGAGGGCTGGAAGGGTCGTGGCCCTGGGAAAGGATGGAAGAGTTGGCTCGGTCACGATAATGGGAGCGGTCTCGCCTCCGGGCGGCGACTTCAGCGAGCCCGTAACCTCGACTACGATGAGGTTCGTTGGAGCGCTCTGGGCGCTCGACACGGAGCTTGCCTATAGGCGGCACTTCCCAGCGATAAACTGGCTTAGAAGTTTCACGAGATACGTGGACGTCCTAGAGGGCTTCTGGGCGAGATTTGACCCGCAGTGGAAGACGTATAGAGAGAGGGCTCTCGCGATACTCGAGGAGGCATCGAGGCTCGAGGAGATAGCCAGGGTCATAGGGGAGAAGGCTCTACCGAATGATCAGAGGCTCATCCTCCTCACGGCGGAGATAATCAGGGAGGGCTTTCTAGTCCAGAGCGCGTATCACAAAGTCGATACATTCTGTCCGCCTGAGAAGCAGGTTAAGCTCCTGAAAATCATGATAAACTTTCATGAGATCGCCTCGGAGCTCGTCAAGCTCGGAATCCCAGTTGATAGAATCAGAAGCCTCAGAAGCGTCATGGAGCTGCTCAGGCTCAAGGAAAAGGAGTCGCTCGAGGAGATAGATGCTCTCTACGAGCATGCGAGAGAGGATTTGATGAGGCTTAGGGCGGAGTATGAGGCCGCGGGGGTGGCGCGCGGACCATGAGCTTCTTGAGGGAGAAGGCGGGCCCAATCTACCGGACTGTTAGAGAGGTGAGGGGGCCGCTTCTCGTCGTCGAGGGCGTCAAGGGAGCGCGCTATAACGAGCTCGTGGAGGTGAAGCTTGCCGATGGAACCGAGATAATTGGTACGGTCTTGGACGTCTCCGAGGATAGGGCGGTCGTCCAGGTCTTCGGCCAGACGGAGGGCCTGAGCCTGGACTCGGCCGTGAGATTCACGGGAGATGTGATGAGGATACCTCTCTCCGATGATCTGATAGGCAGGATCTTCAGTGGCAGCTTCCGCCCGCTCGACGGCCTGCCCGAGCCCATAGGCTATGAGAGGAGAGAGATCTTCGTCTCTGTGATCAATCCCGCGGCGAGGGAGCCCCCAAGCGAATTCATCCAGACAGGAATATCCGTGATCGATGGCATGAACTCTCTCGTCCGCGGCCAGAAGCTCCCAATATTCTCCGAGGCCGGCCTACCGCATAACGTAATGGCTGCCCAGATCGCGAGGCAGTCTACCGTGCTGGGCCCCGAGGAGGAGTTCGCAGTAGTATTCTGCGCCATGGGGATAAAGTATGAGGAGTACGAGTACTTCAGGAGGGAGTTCGAGAAGACCGGCGCGCTCGATAGAGCGGTCATGATACTCAACTTGGCAGATGACCCCATCATAGAGAGGATAATCGCTCCGAGAATCGCCCTGACGATCGCCGAGTATCTAGCATTCGACCTGGACATGCACGTGCTCGCGATACTGACGGACATGACCGGATACTGCGAGGCCCTAAGATCGATCTCGATAGCTAGGGAGGAGGTTCCGGCGAGGAGGGGATACCCAGGATACATGTACAGCGACCTGGCCTCGATCTATGAGAGGACTGGGAAGATCAAGGGCAAGAAGGGCTCGATAACCACGATGCCGATACTCACGATGCCCGGCGGAGATATAACTCACCCGATACCGGATCTGACGGGCTACATAACGGAGGGCCAGCTGATCCTGAGCCGTGAGCTTCATGGCAGGGGGATTTACCCCCCGGTGAACCCGCTCCCATCATTATCTAGGCTGATGAAGGATGGCGTCGGCCCCGGGAGGACTAGGGATGATCACATGGAGGTCTCGAATCAGCTCTACATGGCGTACGCCGAGGGAATAAAGGCCAGGGATCTCGCGAGGATAATCGGGGAGCTGAGCCTCAGCGATAGGGAGAGGAGGTACCTGAGGTTCGCGGAGGAGTTTGAGAGGAAATTCATTAACCAGGGAGTATACGAGAATAGGCCGATAGAGAAGACGCTCGAGATAGCGTGGGATCTGCTCGCGATGCTTCCGGAAGACGAGCTCGTGAGGATAAGCGAGGAGAACATCAGGAGATATCATCCGAGATACCGGTCGGCGTAAGGCCATGTCCCTGAGCATACGATATACTCGCGGATTCCTCCTAGATCTCAGGCGGAGGCTATCCTTCGTCAGGAGCGCGCACGACCTCCTCGAGATGAAGAGGGATCAGGAGATCAAGGAGATCTCGTCGGCGATCGAGAGGCTCCGCGAGCTGAGAGCGGCTCTCGAGAAGAAGATCGAGGATGTTCTCCGGGATCTGGCGATGCTTCAGGCGGCCTACGGCAGCCAGGAGCTGATCTCGGCCTCGAAGCTCATGCGAGATAAAATCGAGATCGAGGTGATTCCGAGGAACGTGATGGGCGTCAACGTCCCCGTGGTGAGGCTTGTGAAGCTCCCGGAGATCTCAGGAAAATATCCACCACATGTCGAGGGCCTCGCCGAGAAAGCTAGAGGAGTCTTCGAGGATCTTCTCCGCGTTGCGGAGCTCGAGGCATTCATAGAGCTCATCGCCGAGGATCTCAGGAGGACGAACATCAGGGTTAACGCCCTCGAGAAAGTGATCATCCCGGGCTACGAGAACATGATAAAGCGGATAAGCGACGTAGTTGAGCAGAGCGCTCTCGAGGACTTCATAAGAGTGAAGCTCGTGAAAAGGGCCTTGGAGAGGAGGAGGGAGGAGGAACGAGCCTAACATACCTGATATGCAGGGTCCACGGCTATGAGACCCGCCTCCTCAAGCCCGAGAAGCTGCAGGAGCTCATGTCCTCGAGCGCGCTCAACCAGTTCATCGAGGGATTAAGCGGAACAGCATACGAGCATTATATCTCAGGCTCGAAGACGCTTGATGAGATAGAGCGCGGACTGGCCGAGGCGCTCGTTGACAGGCTCGCGGCGCTGCTCTCGCTAGCGGAAGGAGGAGCGAGAAGTTTTCTCAAGGCATATCTCGGGAAATATGAGACAATCAACCTCGCGTGGATTCTGAGGATGAAGATCGGCGAATCGGCCGGGGAGGAGTTGGAGATGATCCTGCTCCCAACCGAGAAGCTCGGAGGCATGGAGCTGAAGCCCCTGCTCGAGGCGAGGGACCTCCAGGCCCTAAGAGATGCTATTCAGCGATCTGGAATGTATGAGCTTTCCAAGGACGCGGATGACCCATTACAGCTTGAAGCCGACCTCTGGAGAAGCCATTATCGACGCGTCTTCAAGCTCGCCTCTAGGATTAGGATCAGCGATAACAGGGAAGTCAGAGGCTTCTTAGGGCTCGAGGTGGATCTCGCGAACCTGAAGACCTGCATGCTGGCCCTATTAAGGGGCTGGGATCCTGAGAAAGTTAAGCAGCTTCTGATATTCAATCCAGCCGGAATTCCCTTGAAGAAGCTCCGGGAGGTGGTTGAGGAGGGAGACCCTAAGGTGCTCGTGGAGCGCTTCAGGAGGTTCAAGGGCTTTCTGGAAAAAGCGTTAGCGAGCGATGAATGGGCCCTGGAATTCGAGGGCCTCAGGATCATGAAGAGATACGCGGACTCCCAGAGAATCAGCAAATTCATAAGCTTCTTCTACATCTTGAAGTACATCTTGGAGCTGGAAGTGGAGTACAGGAATCTTAGGGCTATAGCGGTGGCGATCCACCATAATCTGCCTCAGAGCCTCAGGAGGAGCTTGCTCATAACGGATTAACCCGGCTTAACGAATCTCATGAACAGCAGGCCCAGGAGTATCGGAAGTATCGTTCCCAAGAAGATCGCGAGCGGTATCGCGCGATGAAGGCTCGGCTCTCTAATAATGTATCCTATCCCGATCAGCTGCAAGATTACTAGTATCCCGAGGTATATGGCCAGGATCTTGAGGAATCTCGCTTTAACGCCCTCCATCGAGGGCTTCACGTATTACATTATCTCCGGGGACGGAATAACCATATCGTCCACATGAAGCCGCGCTAGACGGTGGTTATCCATATCAGGATCGCTATCAGCAGGCCGTAGATAGCGATTCCCTCGGCGAGACCCGCGAAGATGATCGCCCTGCCCAGTATCTCGGGCCTCTCGGCAGCGCTAGCCATGGCCGCGACAGATACCCTGGCGACAGCATATGCCGCCGCCACACCGCATATGCTGACGCTCAGCATCATTGATAGGAACTTGATTGTTTCCACCTGAGCGGCCTCGGATGTTAGGGCTGGCTGCTCGGCTGCCACGGATGCGATTAAGAGCGCCTGGAATAGGAGAATCGCCAGGATCGGTAGAGCAAGTCTCGCAATAGACCTCATGTCCCGTCTGCGGGAAGCCGGCCCATCCAGTTAATTAACATTCCTTTTATCTAGAGTCTCCAGGGCCTGTATGGTGTGCCTGCTCCCTCGTAGAACTTGCTGTAGAACTCGTAGAAGAGGAGTCTCAGGGCCTGGATGGAGACGACGAGGAGCTCTATGCTGAGCGAGACGAGGTTTAGGAGTATTAGGCCCAATCCTATTCCCATGGCGGGGCTCGCGTGCATCATCTCGTGGACGACCATGGCCAGGGCCGCGTGGACTATCGCGAAGCCGGCGATCCTGGCATATGACAGCGTGTTAGCGAGGAATGCTGTTATGGCTTCCAAGAGGCTTCCCATGCCGAGCGCCATCTCCCCCTTCTCCAAGATCGGCTTAAGGATCATCATGGCGAGTCCCCCCATCATCGTGAAGAAGGGCCAGCTCAGGAGCGCGCCCACGCCGAGGTCGGGGAACTCCAGGACTCCCGGTATAACCGTTATCCCGAGGAAGTGAAAGGCCGTTAGGGCGAAGCCTATGTAGGCGAGCAGCCCGGCGAGCCCGTGATGCGAGAAGATCGCTGAGATTATTTCGCCGTTTCTAAGCTCCTTCAGTGCCGACAGCGTTATGGCTAGGAGGATCTGGGCCATGCCGAAGAATATCGCCACCTTGAGAAGCCATATGATGCTGCTCGAATCGCCCAGCCAGCCCGGCCTAAGCCCGGGGAGAATCGGCTGAATCTCGATCAGGAAGAGCTCTCCGAATAGCGCTCCGAAGAGTGATGCCGAGAGCCCCATGCCCATCATGAGCCTCCCTATCTTCCCGGAGTCGAGCCCCAGAATTCTCCTACCCTTAAGAGCGTGAATGAAGAATAGGCCCATGCCGATTATCGCGAGCCCCTGGCCCAAATCCGGGAACATCAGGCCGAACATCACCGTCCAGAGAACTCCCGAGATCATCGTCGGATCTATCTCGCGTCTATCAGGCCAGCCGTAGAGGGCGACGATGCTCTCGAAGACCTTGAAGATCCTCGGATTCCTGAGCTGGGTCGGCGCTTTCTCGCCCGGCTTAGGCTCCTCGAGGCGATAGGCCACGACTCCCTTGAGCTCCCTCCTCATCTCCTCGAGCTTCTCGGAGAGCCAGCCGGCGATATCCGCTGGAACCCATCCCTGAATAATCCTGAGATAATCTGTCTGGAGGCTTCCCATCAGAGCTTCCTCGAGCCTGAGATTGAGCTCGAGAGCCCCATGAATCTCCATGAGCTTGGGCGCCGCGCTCCTTCTAAGCTCCATGAGCTCCTCGAGAAGCTCCTCTTCCTCGGCCTTCAAGGCCTCCAGCCTCTTGGAGACCTCCTCCAGCCCCTCGCTCGGTCTGCTCAGGAGCTCAGCCGGAGTATGTGTTATGCTCTCGAACCCGGATCCATGCAAAATCTCGTTAATCTCTGCGGCATGCTCCCTCAAGCATGTGACCGCGAGAAGAGCTCTTCCATTCTTCGCGGCGAGAGCCTCCATGAGCGCGAGTCTTCCCCTCAGAGCCTCCTCGAGCCTGCCAATATCATGCTCGCCAACTACTCCGATGAAGATTGCCAGGTTCTCGTAATGCCCGATCTCCGGTAGCTTAACATCCGCCTCGCTCAGAAGGCTTAAGACGCTTCTAACCTTCTCGAGCTCCTCCCTCTCATGCCTGATCTGGTCAAGCCTTCTCCTGATCGAGTCGTATTTCTCGGAGATCTCGCCGAGAATCCTCTTAGCCTCCTCGATGCTCATGTCTCCCGCGCCCTCAGCCCGCCCCTCAAGCGAGAGCTCCTCTCGCAGCCTAAGGATCTCGCCCCTCAACGCGCTGAGAAGAGCATATTCGCCGCCCTCATCCACGGTCCAGAGCAGCTTACCCTTGACCTCCTCGAACTCCATCTCCAGCTCCGATATCCTCCTTTCTAGCTCGGGTAGCCTGATGTCGAGCTGTGAGAGCGCCTCATCACATCTCCTCGGCAGATAATCCGGGAACACGATCTCCTGGTGATAGATTTCTTCAAGCGCTTCGCGAGCTTCATCCACCTTATCCTTCAGGGCGACTACGTAGATTAGGGCCTCGTTTCCCGGAAGCTCCGCGTGCTTCACGACGGCGCCCAGCCCCTCGATCCTCGCGATGAGCTTTCCGAGAACCTCTTTAGGGATAGTGATAAGCAGCGTGGATAGCTCGGCGCCGGGCTCAGTCGGCGGAACCTCATCCTCTCCCATGGCTTTGATTCCGGAGATGATGTCCCTCAGTCTGTGGAGCTCCGCCCTCAAAGCATAAAGCCTTCTAAGCTCATCCCTCACCTCGACATATCTCCTGAATATGCTCTCCTCTTCCAGCCCGGATCTGTAGAGGCCATGCCAGATCTCGGCGAGCTTCACGCATGCTTCCTCGAGCTCTTTAGCTCTCTCCAGCTCGACCTCTAAAAGCTCCCTTGCCTCCCAGAGATTCAGCCTCCTGAAATGGACTACCCCGAGCTCGCCCAGCCTTCGGACAACGCGCCTCTCAAAATCCCTTAAAGTAATCAGCACAAGCTTTTTCGCCGGAACTATCAACTCTTCCGCAAGCTAGGGGGCTAAATGGGAGAATTTAAAAATTAAAAATATGTTATGCGGCGCCGAGAATGATTTTGGGTCAGATGACCCTCTCCTCCTCACATCGAGATCGGATGACAGGTGCTCATCATCCCCGCTAATTGGATGTGATGACCGCTTATATAGCGTTTGGGCTCGGCGGTATTCCCGCTCATCATCGGATCAGTAGGCGGCTAACCTCATAGCCCGCATAACGAATATGCGCGCCTACTTTAGATCCTTTCTCCTCTGGTATTGATATTCTTCTCTCGCTTTCTCCTCGAGCAGCTCCAGAAGGCCCTCCCTATCGAGCATTACGAGAAGCTCATCATATGTCGCATCTATCTCCTTTATGCACGTATCGGGGAAGTTCAGGTCCACGGATATCCTGTGCTTCCAGTAGTATCCTCCCTCGGGAAGATTAAGCCTCGTGAAGACGCCGATGAGCCTCGGAGGGAGCTGGAGGTTCTTGACATTAAGCAGGTACTCGACGAAACATATTCTGTAGGCCTTCTCGTATAGGTCGCCGTAGAAGGTGTTGAAGTAGACGTGAAGTGGATGATCCTTAGCATATGTCTCCCAGCTCGTGAACTGCGTGTATATGGGTCTCCACCCGCCATCCTTCAAGACCATGTCCTCGAGGCTTATCGGCCTCTTCCACGCCGCCACCATGTAGCCCTTCTCCTCCAAGCCGGGAATAATGTAGCCTCGAATTATGCCCTGCCTAATCAGCTCCAGCCTCTCCCTAAGCCCCAGGGTCATGAAGCAGCCACGCTACCCGCTCCCCTAACCCGATTTCCCGGCATATAAACCAGATAAAAACGTTTTAGCTAATCCACGCATCAGGAGATAACGCTGAGAATAGCCTCCTCGAGAGCTTCTCTTGACGTCTCCCCGATGATCCTTTTCGCCTCAACATGATCATCATCCAAGATCACGTATGTCGGCGTTCCGGTGACGCCGTAAGCGTCGAAAGCGGCCCCCTTCTCATCAACGACGTGAAGCCAGTCGAGCCCCTCCTTTGCCAACACCTTACTGGCATAATCTATCCCCCCGGAGGGATAAACGATCGAGATGAAGATGATTTTATCGCCGTACTTCTCCTCGAGCTCCTTCACTATCGGCGCCATCCTGAGGCAGTGAGGGCACGTCGGCGACATGAATTCCAGGAATACCGGCTTACCCGCGAAACTGGATAGCCTAATAATCCTCCCGGTTAGGCCGAGCTCATCTATCTCCGGAAGCTCGAAGTAGGGTGCCGGCCTCCTGGACGATTGGGTCTGAGCTGTATGGGTCGGTAGCGTCGGGGGAGTAACGGTTAGAGTGGTCTGGGATGTAATTGTCGCAGTCATTCCTCCTGGAGGCAGGATCATGAGAAGAGCGGCTATCAGTATTATGAGCGCTATCACCGGCGCCAGCCTAACGCCATAGTAATATCCCCTATGATTCTCCTTCAGATGACTTTTCAAGGCGATATCCGTGGGAAAATTCCTGCCACAGATTCTGCATCTCTTAGCCATTAGTTATCAGCACTTCTGGCAGTCCTCATCCCTATAAAACTTGCTGGCCATACCTGAACCATGAGCTGAGGCGGAGATTTAGCGGGGCTCGTAGCCAGCCTCTAGGATCTTTCTGGCCGCTATCTCAGCGGCCTTAGACATCACCTCGGCACACCTATTCCAGGCGCCGGATCTTATGAACTCCTCAACATCCCTGGGATCCCTCAGGTCATAGACTCTCCCGAAAAGCCTTTCATGTATGTTCCTGCAGATGGTCGTCCCGAAGGCCCTCTCGAACTCGTCATAAACCTTCTCAGCCACCTCCATGGCCTTTCGATAATCTTCGGAGACATCAGTCCGCTCCAGCCTTCTTCGGCCGAAGACCAGGCCGACGAATAACAGGGCTCCTAGGAGAGAGCCGCATGTCTGGCCAGATCTAGCGATCCCGCCGGAGAGAGGGGATGCGGCCCTGAACACCTCGACATCAACCAGCCCAAAGCACTCCTGAAGAGCCTTCAAAGTCATCTGAGCGCAGCCATGAAACTCCTCGCCGAGAATCCTGGCAAGCCTAGCAGCCCTCGCCGGCAGATCCTCCATACTCGACCTCCATTACGGATACGCGCCAACTCATAAGATTATGCTGGCTCGGAGCGCGGGCGCAATTACCTGAGCCTCACTCGCAGAGCTCTCTACGAGATTGCTAGGGGAATGCTCAGCGGAATATCGCGGTTTTACAGATGAGCCGAGCTGCCATTACGCTTAAAGGGGCGGAGCTCCTACCAGGGTTAATGCTCGAGCTTCAGGCTAGAGGTGCTGCCGAGCCGGAGAAGACTCCTGAGGAGCGGAAGCCTTTGATTCGAAGGATAATGGAGGATGCGAGGGGCTGGATTGACTGCATGATAATGGTTGTGAACGGCACGAGGATAACCCTCACGGCGAATGATGAGCTCAATGCGAATAATGTCGCGGATGCGGCACACGTGATCGCCGACGCCACGATTGCGGTAATAGAGCTCCTCGGAGCGAGAAAATTCAAGGAGCTGGATCTCAGAATCCAGGGAGGCCGACACCTCATAATCAGGCGCTATAAGGGATGCTACATCGCAGCCCTAACGAAGCCTAATCCCAACATCGGCTTAATCAGATTAGCGCTTGACAAAAACCTCGCATCAGAAAAACCAGCCGGAAGAATGACAAGAATTGCTGAGGAAATGATTATGCGAGCTCGCGTAAAATAACCTCTCGCACGCTTCACGAAGCGAGAGACCTACAAAACTCATTGGTATAGGAGGGTGAAAATCGTCCGCGAATTGCCATTATGCGATTAGTGTGGGGGCGCCCGGATTTGAACCGGGGGTCTCCGGGTTTCTTCTGACCAGCGCGCCTGGATCTGGAGCCCGGCGCCGTAGACCTTGCTGGGCCACGCCCCCAGCTTCCGCCATTTTTCCCAGCGAGCTTTCCGGTATTAAACTTTCATCCATTATTTCACGCCAGGTCGGGGCTAGCCTATGCTGATTAGGTCTTTCGAGTTGTTTGCGAGGATGTTTTCGCCGATTATGTTTCTCGAGGAGTTTAGGAGTAGTATTCCGGAGTTCATGCTCTCCGAGATCAGGTTGTTGTTTATCAGGTTGTCCTGCGAGTCTCGCAGGGCTATGCCGAAGAGATTTGATGCGAATATGTTGTCGGAGATCAGGTTGTTGTGCGATGAGGAGAGCAGCAGCCCGATTGAGTTGGATGTGAGCGTGCTTCCTAAGATCTTGTTGCCGTTTGACATGTGAGCGTATATGGCGATCTCGTTTCCCGTCAGCTCGCTGTCGATTATCCGGCTGTTATTCGTTTTCCAGAGCTCTATCCCGACGCCGATGCCGGATGCGCTGATGCTCCTGAGAGTTATGTTCTCGCAGTTTATGAGTATGGCCTGCCCCGCTCTCTCGACAACCTCTCCGAAAGCCATCTCCAAGTATATTATCGGCTCGCCATTCACTTCGTTTCCGGAGACGATGTTGGCATAGGAGTTGGAGAAGAATACGCCCTTGCCTGTGAACACGTTATTCATGATCGTGTTATGTGATGAGTCTAGGATTAGCATTCCGCCGCCCCTGATGAGGTTTTCGGAGATCTCATTTTCGTCAGACCCGCCGTAGAGGTAGATGCCATTGACTCCGCCCATAATCGTGTTTCGGAGGATCTTGCTCGCTTTTGATGATGTCAGGTGTATTCCGAAGTGCGGGTTATCGGTCAAAGTGTTCTCGAGTATTGTTACGCTGCTGCTTCCGGTCAGATATATTCCTTCCCGGTTACTGTAAATCGCGTTCTCGGCGATTAATATGCTGGAGGACGTGTGAACGTATATCGCCATCCTGTTACCGGTGAAGTGATTCCAGAGAACGAGGACGCGCGATGAATTGTAGATTTGTAGGCCCGCTCCCCTGCCCTCCACGCCGATCGCCGCGCCGCCTCCGGTTATCGTGAAGCCCGCGATGACCACTTTTCTTCCTCCCTTGACTAGTATCGTGTAATCGCCAGCCCCGCCATCGAGCAGAGTCCTCCCGGAACCCTCGCCGATCAGGATTAGGGGCTTCTCTATCACCAGGTTTTCCCGGTATATGCCAGCCCTGACGAATATTATATCGCCTTCGAGGGCTTCGTTTATCGCATCTTGAATACTCCTGTAGTCGCGTGGGACGATCCTCAGCCTCGGGTAAAGTGCTGTGTTGATGAGCGCGAGCAGGCTGCAGATGATAATAGTCGATAAAAGCGCTATGATTATCGCGATGTTTTTCCAGCTTTTAGAAGACAACTTTTAAACCGGGTGATAATGTGCGTGTCGCCGAATATTAGCCTTTAGACCGGAGATTGCGGCTCGAGCAGGCGGCGGGAAAAGTTGATAAGGCATCCCTCGGCTGAGGGCTTGGAGAAATAGGATGATTCTGACGGATAGGGATATCAGGGAGTTCATGAGGCTCGGGAAGATAAGGTTCGAGCCCGCGATCTCCGAGGATCAGATCGGCCCCGGCTCCGTCGATCTGACTCTCTCGAGTAGGTTTTGGAGGCTTAGAGAAGGCTTGGAGGTTATAGATTTGTCGGAGATGAGATTCGAGGATGTAAACGAGGAGTTTATCGCGGATGAGGTGCTGATCCCCCCGCATGGCCTGGTGATAGGCATGACTAGGGAGAAGGTGTATGTCGATGATGATGTCTGCGGCTGGATCGAGGGGAGGAGCAGGTATGCGAGGATGGGGCTGGCTATACACTCCGCGAGCGGCTTCATCCACCCGGGCTCATACAATCATCAGGTGCTGGAGATCTCCAACCTGACGCCATACGCGATGAGGCTGAGAGCGGGCATGAGGATCGTTCAAGTGGTCTTCCAGCTCGCGAGAAGCAGAAGCGAGAAGCCGTATAGAAAGTATGGAGTCCTGGCTAGAGATCAATAGGAGGTGTGCTCGAGTGTGCCCAGGATAGAGAAGTTGATCATACAGGTTTTATGCCACGCAACGGAGGATCGCGAAAAGGTTCTCAGGGCTGTTGGAAACGTGCTCGGCGGCGCCGCGGATAAGATCTCGGTGAGCTCCGAGACCCTGAAGGGATATTACGGCGACCCCGTTACGATAATGAGGATCTATCTTCTCGATGAGAATGCTTGCGAGGATGTTTTCCTTAGGATTCTCTCGAGCTTGTCGGGGCTCGAGCGCGAGGAGCTTTGGAGCGAGAGGGCTAAGAAGGGCAAGCATGGCGGCAAGCTGTATATCAGGCTGGATAAGCAGGAGGCCTTCCTCGGAAGGATAAGGCAGTCAGATAAGGATCCCATAAGGATCGTGGTCGAGGTTCGGGGCAGCATGGATGCCTTGAGGAAAAGGCTCGAGGAGAGGCTGCGGGAGATCGAGGCGAGGAGCTCACAATGAGGAGATACGTGGATTTCTGGGTCATAGGTGAGGAGCGCGAGAGGGCGGTAGAGCTTCTGAGGGCTCTGGCGAGGCTGGGCTATTCGGATGCCGTGATGGAGCTTAAGGGGGATCTCGCGTGGTCATTCGAGGAGCTGAGGGATGCTGCCGCCGAGGCCGGGGTAAGGCTGCACCGCAAGCTCGTGCTCAAGCCCAATAGCAGGAAAGAGCTCCTTCAAGAGCTCAGGAGAAGTAGGGGCAAGTTCGAGGTGATAACGGTCATCTGCGAGAACCTCGAGGTGGCCCTGGTCGCCGCGAGAGACTCGAGGGTGGACAGCCTCATAATACCGCCGAAAAGCGGCTTCAGAATTGATAAGGGGGTGGCATCAACCATAAGGAACTGCGTCGAGCTCCCGTTCAGCTGGTATCTGGCCAATAGGCAATCATTTCTCGAAGCCGCCCTGAGGATAATCCAGATCCTGGGGAGGAGGGTTGGAGTAATAGTGTCCTCGGCATCCTCGAGCGCATTATTGCTTAGGGGGCCTATTGAGCTCGCCTCGCTTCCATGGGTCCTAGGATACCCGCAGGAGATGGCTCTCGACACGGTCTCGAAAATCCCATCTCAGATAATCGAGAGAAATCTCCTGAAGCTGTCGAACCGCTATGTTTGCCGGGGAGTGGTGAAGATTGGCGAGGAGGATGAAGAAGAGGTACCTGCTGATATTCTCTGAGCCTATCCATAATCCGGAGAAGGTGGCCGAGGCGATTAGATCCAGCTACAGGATTCTCTTCGGCGAGCTGGGGCTCGCTTCATCGGGGCTTAAGCTTATCAGGGGATATGAGGATGGCGTGGCGATTCTCAGGTGCGCGCTGGACTCCCTGCCTAGAGCAATCCTGGCGGCCGCAACAGTGACCGAGATCGATGGATCTGGGGCCGCTCTAAGGGTGGTGGCCGTGAGCGGGACCATAAGGGGGATTATGCGAAAGCTGCCCCGCCTAAGATCGGGCTACACCTGAGATCTTCCGCAACTCGGGCAGAAGATCCTGCCGCCCAGCGGCTTTCCGCAGAACCTGCACCTATCCTCCGGAACCTCTTCCTCGCCTTTCTCGAGCTTTTCCTTCCGCTTCTCATATCTTCTCGCGAAGAGCATTCCGCCCTCGAAAAGCAGGATGAATACCGCGAGCAGGATCAGGTTCGCGAACATCCCTCCATCCGGGGTTATTATCGCCGCGACGATATACATGCCCCCATAGATCCATTTCCTGTATTTTCCGATGGATTTCGTGCTTAGCAGCCCCACGCGAACTAGGAGGTTGAGTATGACCGGCGTGGTGAATACCGCTCCGGTCGCGAGCGTGACGACGAGGATTGTGGTGTAGAAGTCCATTATCGTTATTATCGGCTCGGCTCCGACGAGCTCGAAGAAGATGAGCATCGCTCTGAAAGTGAATGGCGTGATTACGTATAGACCGAAGAGCAGGCCGGCCAGGAATAGGCCGAGAAACGCGGACAAGAAGGGGTAGATCATCCTCCGCTCATGCGGGTAAAGCGCCGGATCAACATACTTGAATATCTCATATCCTATGACTGGGCTGCTGAATGCGAGGCCGAAAACGAGCGATGCTATGAAGTATATCTCGAGCGGGGCGGTGATCGTCTGCCCTATCAACATCATCTCCGCGGGCTTCACGGCATTTCTCAGTAGCTCTAGGATCACGGAGATCATGGGCTTATAGTATCCCTCGAGGAGCTCTTGGGGCGAGTATATCTGCGACGGGAATACGAGCATGATCATGGTCATGACGCCGATCGTTATCAGACAGACCTTGAGCCTATCCCTGAGCTCCATCAAGTGCTCGAGCAAAGTCATCTCCTTCATGTTTCTGGGCTTCTCCGAAGTCTTCAATCCCCCCGCCTCCGAGAACCCTAATGCAAGGAATAAGATCTTACCTAAAAATCCCTATCTTCGGCAGCCCTTCACGCGAAAAAGAAACAGCTCTTAGTTTAAGAAATGATGCGAGCATCGCGTTACTAAAAGGCTTCAGAGCTACTTTTTCTTCGTGACCCTGAGTATCTCCTCTGCTATCTGCTCCCTAGTCTTACCCTCTGTGCTTATGCCGAGCTCCCTGGCTATCTTCAGAAGTTCATCACCGGCTTCGGAGACTGTCTCGGTGAATGGTTGAACGGCCTCGCGCACTTCCTCCTTCATCTCCTCAGCTTCTTTAGCCGCTTTCTTGAACTCCTTTTTCGCCTCTCCGAGTGCTCTAGCCATTTTCGGCAGCTGGGACGGCCCCCAGAGCAGGAGAACGATTATGATCACGGCCACAATAACCCACTCAAGACCTGCGAGCGCCATCCTTCTCGAGTATCTTAGACTTGGGCTCAAATATAAGTATTCAAAGCGCGGAGAAAAGCGCTATAAAAGGAAAAGGAGAACTGCGAAAATTTTTCTCCGCAAGGCCATGGGAGGATTGTTTAATCCTTATAACGTGCGGCTCTTTTGAGGGTTTTGGACCGGGCGTGAGCGGATCCGCTGGAGAGTTCAGGCCGATCGTCAGGTTTCTCGGAACGGATCTAGATGGCTCCCTCAAAATTCCCTATGCTCTCGCGGCGGTAAGAGGTATCGGCGTGCCCCTTGGATACGCTATCGCTAGGGCTGCTGGAGTTGATGCCGAGAAGAGGCTCGGCTTCCTTGGCGACGAGGAGCTTAAGAGGCTCGAGGAGGTCGCCAAGAATCCGCTGGGCCACGGCATCCCGGCCTGGATGCTTAATCGGAGAAAGGATCCAGCAACGGGAAAGGATCTGCAGCTCTACGGCTCGGACCTTGTCTACGCGATCAGGGAGGATATCCAGAGAGAGATGAGGATAAAGTCTTGGAGGGGCGTAAGGCACTCGCTTGGCCTCAAGGTTAGGGGTCAGCGGACGAGAACCACCGGCAGATTCGGGACGGCGGTCGGCGTCTCGAGGAGAAGGCAGTAAAAGTTATCCCCTACTTCTCAAAGATTCCTGGATGGAGAGCATGCATCCTCGGCGCATTCTCAGGTATTTCGGCGTGCTCGCTCTCGCGATCGGCTGGCTAACAATAATCTTGTCTATAAGCGTCAATCCCTGGTTCTCTCTGGAGAGGAATGCTCTCAGCGATCTAGGCGCGGTTGGCAGGGAGAATGCGTGGATATTCAACTCAGGGCTGGTCGCTGCCGGCGTCGTCGCCGCGCTCTACTCCATCCACCTCCTCAAAGCAGCTCGCGATAAGCTCGAGACTCTCGCATCCGCGATATTCCTCATGTCCTCGATACACCTCATCTTGATCGGCTTATACCCGGAGGGAACATACCCGCATCTCTTCGCTTCATACTGGTTCTTCCTGTCCGCGGGCTTCGCGGTTCTGCTCTTCGGCGCGGCGCTTCTGTTCAAGCGAGACCTCTTCCTAGGAGCCTCATTCGTCCTAATATCGGCCATAGGATTCGCCGGCGCGGCCCTC